>Ga0310810_10000168_pt1 | contig 66149 bp, 100 predicted proteins | sample NCmetagenome_FD_207641 | JGI IMG/M metagenome (GOLD analysis project Ga0310810, IMG submission 207641) | Soil microbial communities from experimental microcosm in Duke University, North Carolina, United States - NC | ecosystem: Engineered > Artificial ecosystem > Soil microcosm > Unclassified ...
CGCCTTAATGAACCCTCCCCCGGGGGTAGTGAATCCGTAGCCCTTTTTCGCCAGATATAGATGTACAAGTGCTGTGCTATGACCCAATCCCCCGATTCGAAAGAATCGGAATTTGGGCTTTCGCACCTGGAGACCTTGCCATGAAGAACTAACTGACTTCTGGTTTTGAACCTTCTCTACAGACCCCCTGGGACCCTACCCAGGGGGTCTGGTCTTTTCTGGGATTTCAGGCTGCGCGGCACCGGTCCCTGACGGGATCCCAGGCCAAGCAGGGAAGTGGTTCCAGCAATGGAACCTGGGCGGGTTCGACTCCCGCGCGTCCCGCCACACAGACCGACCGCTGATTGGAAACCACGAAAACGGAAACGACCCATGATTTACCGACTCTCATTCGACTCCGAGTTCGGTCCGCTCCACCTGGACTATCGAGTATTCCAGGTCGCGATGCGACATCTGGGGTCCTTGGTAGCTCGGGGCCGGCGGGCCAACTTGTTGCCCATTCGCCGCCCTGACTGCATTGGCTTCGCGTTCGAGCCCTAATCCGAACGCACGATCAGTTTTTTCCACCACGCACAAGGAATCATGTCATGAATACCTTCGTTAAGCATCCCATTCCGGTCCTGCCCCCGAACCGCCGTCTGAAAGTACAACAGGCCATGACGAACGTCACGGATCTGTACAATGTCGCGGCGGGTCACGAGAAGATCGCGGACGACTTGGCCAAGGCTGATTTCTTCGCGTGGCGCAAAGGCCATCCGGAGAAGTTCGAGACCGAGGTTAAGATCGACACCTCGAACTGCTACCCGATGAAAAAATTACAGGAGACGGGCGAAAGGCTGGGACGCGCTTTGGCGCTCCACAACCTAGCGCGCCGCCTCGAAGCCCAGGCTGCCCAACCGGACTATAATACGTACGGACAGCTCCTGGCTGGCGATCACACCTCAAAGCGCGGCGGACCGGAAGTGGCTCTCATCAAGTCACTCCTGACCGATCGTAATTGGGTTGCGCTCGCGCGCCTGGCCATCGCACACGTGATGATTGTCGGGATCGACTCGACCACCTTCGATAAAAACCTGACGATGGCATGGGCCTCGGTGGGCCTGCATCATCGCGAGTATTTCAAGTCGCTGGCGAAACAGCTCCATCGCATGGGCATTCCCCAGACCGACAGCTTCATGATCACCGGAGACATGCAACGAAACTGGAAGGACCTCTCACTCGCCAGCAAAATTGCGTGGCTCACCTGCTAACACATTTCCTGCCTAAACCGTTCGCCGGGTGTGCCGGCGAACGGAGCAGGATCACGACCATCCCTAACCAAGGATGGGTATCCAAAAAGAAAAGATGGACACTATGCCGCTCACGACTCCGTCAGTAGGTCATCAGGACCTAGCGACAGCCGCGCAAGCGACGGTGAACTGGTTTCGTCTTCAGGCTATCAGAGTTCACACCAATGAAATTCGCGCAGTCGCGGATTACATGAAACAGGCCAAGCAGTTTCTATCACCAAAGTGTGATGATCCTGCCGAAGCCTTCCCAAAGATGGTGAACGCAGAATCAGACGCCCAATCCGCAAAGCCGGTTCTTCGGCGAGCGAATCGGATGCTGGTGATGGCGTTCGCTATTTGCCTTCGGCTCGTAAACCCTAAAGCCACTGATGTGCTGTCACAGTTCTTGGCGCCCGAACGCAAGAATGGAGCATCCACAAAAGAGGAAAAGGCGATACGGCTCCTGCTTGCCAGCAATGGATTCGTGGGCTTAGCCCGCTTATCAGTCGCCGGCGTAGCGTTGGAGAATCTGGTCTCGATCGAGCTCTCCCACGCGCTCGAACAAGCCTGGAAGGCCGTCGGGGAAGAACTCAAAGAGGTCTTCGCCCAGTTGGCTCGACATCTCCACCTCAGTTCAGAGTGCCGACGCTGCACTCCGTACGAGATCCCGGGGTCGGTCCAAGAGAGCTGGGCGAATCTAAGCCCAATGCAAATCGCTGAGTGGTTTGCAGCTGACTGACGTCTTATGAACCATTGGTCTCAGGCCCGACCATAATTGGGCGCACGATAAACCCCCGGGGAAAACCCCCGGGGGTTTGTGTTTTCCAAACCCTAACCAAGGAGTCCGCCATGGATATCGAAGTCGAACCGCTGAATCAGGAACAAGAGCCCCTCGACGCTGCCATCATGCGTGATCTCAACGACGGACGCCGCCCCAAGCAGCAGATCCGCGCGCTCGAGACCATCGCCAAGTGGCCGCATGGTTTCTTATACAACGAGGAGGTCTACCTCCTGACGACTCACACCAAGAACAAGTTGGTGCACGAGGCGGCGATGAAGACCCTGTGGGGTCTTGATCCGTCGCTCTACGCCGAGTCGCAGAAGCAGTTCCCATGGGGGGACCGTTTCGGAAAACTCGACGGAAGTCGCCGTGTATTCACGCCTCGATCGATCAACGGTTGAGAACCTGGAGACCTAAGGGCTCCTCCGTGGGAAACCGCGGAGGAGCTTCCCGCAACCAAGGAAACCCAAAGACGAGAGTGCGAAGTCAAAGCGCTCGAGCCGATGGGGGAGGCGTTTTCATGTTCAGGATTTCTATCAAAAAATGTTTCGAGACGTGTGATCTCGATCCTAAGTACCAACTTATGATCGGCGAACACGCGATAGCCAAGGCCGTAAAGCATCTCGGGTTTTCAGGTATGTCACTGCGTCAAATTGCCAACCGCGTTCTGCACGCGGCTCGCGGTTCGGCGTTGCTGCATATCGAAAATACGAACCGATATGAACACTTACGGTACATGGTTATTCGAGACAGTCGGAACGTACCAATCTCGATTGTTATCCCGGTTATCTTCGATCCCGAGCGGGACGGTTATGTGATCAAGACACTCTTGATCGATACCGAATGCTTGAATCAAGCCTGGATGGGATGCACGAAAGCACGCAACCGGTACCGGAAGTTGGAACGAGAAACCCTCAAGGCCTTCTCCAACTACGGACAGGAATGCGAAGCTCTCGAGAATTTCATGCAGTCCTCCCTGGAACATCTCCAGGAAGGCTAACCCGGACAATCATCCACACCTAGCCTGTAATGGCTTCCGGCCTCATACCCGAGCCTTAATCGGGTACCGCAGAGTAAATCCGTACAACCAGAGGAGTCAGTCATGACTACCGACATCAAGAACGAGATCGAAAATTCAATCATTGCCGTGATCGTCAACGCTTATGAAACCGGGACCCTCGATCGGGCCCATAGGGCTATTGGTAGCGCCTATCGGGGAACCCCTGAGGGCCTACGCATACAGAACCTGAAAGACGCGTTCCGTGAACTCAGCAAGTTCCCGCACGCCGCGGACGAGACGAAGGGCTATCCTGGATGGGGCCGCGTGGGCGACTTCGGCGCCCGCGAGGTGATCAACCAAGTGGCGTTCTTCGTGATCCGTCGCGCCGTGGCGTCGCTCGACGCTCTGGTGGCGCAGATCCAGAAAAGTCGCCAGGAAAATGGCGGCCGAATCCCCATCGCCGAAATCGCGGGCTCGAAGCAGAACTTCGTGGCCCAAGATGTCGAGATGGTGATGACGCTCCTGGACTGCAAGGGTGTGTGGGTGACCCCGAAGCTGTACCAGCGTCTGCTGGGCGGCCTCGAGGAATACCATGCGCTCATGGGATTCAACCCGACCGTGAACCGTCTCTGCACGCGCCTGACTGGATTAACCCGCAAGTTTATCCAGAGCCATGCGCAACCGCAGAAACCGGAACCTCGCGTCAAGACCGATGCCGAACAGGAAAGCCCGCAGGCCCAGGTCGACAACGCGGTCGCCGAGAGCGCCCGCGCCAGCGTCGACATGGAAACCACCGATCAGCAGATCGCTGATCACCGGGCACAAGTCCTCAAGGAAGCGGTCGAGAAGGCGGAACGCAAAGCGGAGGCCGAGACCATCCGGATCGAAGCCCCGCGCGATCCGCGCGAGGAGACGACCCGGAAAGTCTTGAACAACCGCGATGCAGCCGTCCTGTCGGCGTCGATCCCGAAGCCGGAAAACTTCGGAGAGAGCCATGAGTAAACACGTACTCATCCTCCCGATTTACAAAACCGAGCGAGGCGAACAGGTTATCAACGTCGACAAGGCGCTCGATAGCCTGGACCAAGGGATCAGGAAGCTCAACTACGCCGTCGAGAATCCCAGAAGCCAGGAAGGCGATTCCTGGCTGGCCGAGGGATTTGTGTCCATCATCCTGCACGGGGTGAAGGGCGACGAAGCAGTGGAGTTCTTCCATAAGGGTGGCTGCAAGCGAATCGCCGACAATGGCCGCAGTGTGATCTTCGACCCGCCCTGTCCCATGCAGAACGCCCAAGAGGCGCTCGCATGTCTCCGGGCGGCGTACAAGTACACCCTGTGGGTCAAGGCCGTCGAGAAGGCTGCGGTTGAGGATCGGCGCCCGCCGGTCTTCGATACCCTGGAGATCGGACCTGTACCTGATTCGATCCGGGAGTGGATCGGCCAGAACGCTGAAGCCTACTTCAGCGCCTGGCAGGAAGAACACAGCAAGAAGGCGATGGCTCTCTTGAGCCAGCAGCCGGCTGCTGTGTAGACGACAAAGCCCACCGCGACTGCTCATACCCTCTGCCCCGCAGAGGATCCGTAATAGACCCAGGAGACCACACTAACCTGTGTCCCAGGATCCTTGCGTCGGTAGGTGGTATAAGCAGTCGCGGTGGGTGGGTTCGTTCGGACACCATCTGGGCTCGGTCTCTCTTTTACCTATGAGCCAGACAGGCCTTATAACAGTACAATTAGTTTGCAAAGATATTAGAGCTTAGTAATTTTACCGCATGGAAACCGACCTTCTGGTCATCGGTGGAGCAGTGGGGGCGAGCCTTGGCGGGCCCGCCGGCTGGAGCGCGTTTCTGTACGTGCCCGCCGAATCCGCTTCCATGAAGATCTGTGGCAAGGAGCCAGACATTCAGCTCGGTCAAGCCGACGTCCTGCCGTTCGCAGCGGCGCTGTTGTGGTACGACGAGAATCATCCGGACCGCGGCGCCATCACGAACGTCCTCTGCTGCACTGATTCGCGCGACCTGGTCGAAGCAGCAAATGGCCACGCCGCCCGCAACGGGACCGGCTGGGACGTAATCAGCGGATTCGAGAAGCGCGGTTACAGGTTCACGTGGGTTTTGGAATCCCGTGATCACAACCCTGCCGTCTTCCAGGAGGCCGCGCGTGTCCGACAAGAACTCGTCGCCGCGCTATCCGAGCGTTGAGGAGCTGCGGGCCATCGTGCCCGACACCTTCACGCGTCCACAGGACCTGATCCGCGTCGCCCGCACCCTCGAGTGTGATTTGACCAAGATCCGGGTCTGCAAATCGTATCTCGGGATTCCGCTCCAGATCTGGGAACAATTCGGCTCACCCATGATGGTGTCGCCGTGGTTCGACGGATGGGACTTGGTATTGGTGCCGGGCGTCGGGAACCGGCTCGCGATCCGGTCTTGCAACTTCATCCGGATGCCATTCCACATCAACACGATCTGGCACGCCTGGCTAGTGCCGGGCTCGTACGAGTACCGGATCGAACAAGATCCGAAGTCGGGACTGACGCAGTTACGGGTGCTGGATTGCAACCACGCCTGCGTCGACAAAGCATTCCGCGAGCGCTGGAACGCCGAGCACAAGAAACAACGCTCTTGCAATCACCTACGCGCTCGTTAGATTTCTCACCCATGCGTCACTCGCTATCATCCCAGGCTTATCGATTTTCGAGTCAGTTGCTTTGCAACATGACCGCCTGGGAGATTTCTGCGTTGTAACCCCTCCTCCATTCCTCGCAGATCTGAAACCCCAGGCCACAAGCCTGGGGTTTTTCTTTGACAATTTCATACTTGAGAAACGAGAGTTCAGATGAGCTATCAAAACGCAGCTGATCTACGGCGGGTCGACTACTTGATCGCGACGAATGCCATTCAGGATCGTGTCATCGAATACTTAGTCGAACAAGGCATCACACCAGAAGTGGCCGAGGAGTGCACTCTGGCGTGGGCCGACAAGCACGACGTCATTCGTCTGCTTGACGCAGTTAAGGCCGCCGAAAAGGCAGCTTCCTGAACTCTCAAACGAATCGAAGGAGCCTGTATGCACCTCGAACACGTTGATGAAAAACTTGCGATGGAAACGGCGAATAAGCTGATGGAATTGTACTACAGGGGCAAAACAGCCTCTGCCGCGATCGGGGAACTGCCAGAACTGGAAAAGTTCTGGGTTCGCGTCGCGATGCAGTTCGGTTGGAACTACTTGCCGGCGGTCGGCGAGAAAGGCCTGCATCCAGTTATATTCCAAAAGGTCTCCGACGGCCCATTCAACCACTTCGAACATATCGATGCCAAGATGGCCAATGAGACCGCGAGCGCGCTGCTAGACAGTCTGGCCGCCTCCGGCGTCAATATGCAGGATATGTACCCGCATAATTTACCGGGTCTTATCGTGGACTGGTTGAAGGTGACCAGCGCCTTCAGGTACAACTACAGACCAGAACGCAGAGATTACCGTCCGAGTGGATGGATCTACTTTTGGCAGGGCGCCTAATCGATTCGTAAATTCATGTCCGCGTAGTCCAATTTGGCAGAGGCGCCTCGCTCAGAACGAGGATGTTGGGGGTTCGAGTCCCTCCGCGGATACCAGTCCGCGTAACCCAATTGGCAGAGGTGTTACGTTGAGAGCGTATTCAGTCGTGGTTCGAGTCCACGCGCGGACACCATTTTGCACCGGAAGCTCAACCTGGACGAGCTGTGAACCGCGTGACGTCAATAATCCTGAGCGCTCAGGACTGACCTCTCCACGGCTTAACGGGTCCTACGACCTGTGGTGGAGGTTCAAATCCTCCCCGGTGCTTTTCCCCTGATAGCCCAACCGGCAGAGGCGGCAGTTTCAAAAACTGTTTATGTGCAGGTTCAAATCCTGCTCTGGGGACCATTTCATTCTGCTCTGGCCGACGTGGTCAAGGCACTGGACTGAAACCCCAGCAATCCTGGTTCGATCCCAGGGGGCAGAACCATTCAATCGGAAGTACGCCAACGGCTGAGCGGACGAGCTTAAACCTCGTCGTTTGTGGGTTCGAATCCCGCCTTCCGGATTCATCAGAAAGGTACCGCATGTCATTCGTGATCAGACGGGCCGATGGGCTCGGAGAGTTCTTGGGTTGGCGACCAGACGGCAAGCGCACCTACATCACGGTGGCCAGCTATGCGCAGCGGTTCCCGACAAAACGGGAAGCCCAGGCGGCGTGCTGCGACGCCAACGATGTGGTTGTCAGATATCGCAAGAGCATACGGATCACGGATCCGCTGCCGCGGCGAAAACAATTTTAGGAAGCTGAACTGGGCAAGTGCCCAGCACGGTCTCGAAAACCGTTGGTGCACTCAGTGGCATGGGGCTCATGACCTCCGGCTTCCGCCATTCTACGGAAGCCGAACCACGCGAGTGCGGGGCGCCGCTTGCTAAGCGGCCGGGACCGAAAGGTCTGTGGGGCGGGACCACCGTCTTCCGCCACACTTATGAAAGGAGCCTACCATGAAAAGGCTCGTATGGGATGAACGCGATTCATTCGTTGACCTGATGCCGTCCTGCACGTTCGGGACGATGTGGCTCGGCCCCCAGACTCTCCAGATCCGCGCCAAGTCGGACGAACAAGCTGCCAAGATCATGAAGTGCTCCGTCGAGGAAATGGAAGCGGCCAGGGAACGATTCCTGGCTTCATGGAAACCAAATCAAGAAACGCCAGTGGAGGCGTAGACCGCTAAGGAGGCGGGCCTGCCTGTAGAGCAGGTGTCTAACGGCCCGAGTGGGATCGATACCCTCAGCCTCCACCATTTTTGAAACGGAGTCGCCATGATTTCACGGTACCAATTGCTGAACCGAGACATCGACAAGCACCTGGACGGGTGGATCAATCATTCGTCGGTGGCGCTACAGAATCTGAGGCGCTTCGACCAGGCCGCGGCCGAGGCGGCTATGCGCCGGGCGCTCGAACACGACGCCATGATCAATCTCCTGCGCACCTTCCGGAACGTCGTCCAGGACGACCGCTCGCCGGAGCAGCGCGAAGAAGACGAACAACATGAAGCCTATTACAGTGATGCGCTCGCGGCCCTCACCAAACGCATCCACGCCCACTTCAAAGACCTGACGTCGGGCTAACTGCTTTACTGACCTCTAGTTCAATCGGTAGAACACCTGGCTCTGAACCAGATGGTTGGAGGTTCGAATCCTCCGGGGTCAACCATTCAGAAGGCCTACCCGTAACTCAAGACGGGTAGGCCTTTTAGATACCGTGCGGATGGCCGTAAATTGGCCGATAACGATAAACCGCGGTAAATCTCGTGGAATTTGTTCGCATGTTTACTGTAAGTCAATAGTATTGTCACGATAGGCCAAATGGAGGACCTATCGACAATGAAGACGAAACCGAGCCTTATGCTCAGGTTATGTCACTTCGTGGCTGACGTGTGCGCGCGTCTGAACCGCCGCAACGTCATCAAGGATCACTACAATGCCACCAAGGACTACCTGATCCGTCACTACCTGGTGTTCAAGGACCGTCCGGACCTCATCTTCACCAACGACAAAGCCAAGAATCAGGAAGAGCGCAAGATCCGCTACTTCCAGACCGGCTCGAAAGACAAGAAGCTGTCGCTTGGTCTGTGGCTCCTGAGCCGAGTCTTCACCTGGAAGAAAAACCAGGAAGTCTCGCCCTGGCTGCGCCGCGCCCGCCGGGTGTACCGGCGCGTCATGGCCGTCCTCGGAATCTTCAACCTGTCGCTGCACCGGATTCTCCGCTCGGATAATGACGACGCAGCTCACGATCACCCGTGGCTGTTCTACTTCACGATCATCCTGACCGGCGGCTACTGGGAGCACACCACGAAGGGGCGTATCTGGCGCGGCCCGGGTTCGATCCTGTTCCGCTGGGGCACCAGCAAGCACCGCCTCGAGCTCGATCCCACCAAGGGCGAGACGTGGACCCTGTTCACGATGGGGCCGCATATCCGCGAGTGGGGCTTCTGCGACTTCGCCGGCTCGTGGTGGATCCGCTGGTACGATTACCTGTACGGTCAGCCCATAAAAGCGATCAAGAAGGCGATCGAGAAGAAACCGCTCCGCAACGCCGCCTGATCGCTACAGATCCTGGTCGGTCCACTGCTGATCGGGGCCCTTGAGGTTCATGTACGCGTCCGCGATCTTGGGCCACTTGCCGGTCGCATGGCAGAGAGTCATCACCACATAGTTGATGGCGTGCACAACGTCGTCGGTCCTGCGCGGGACACGCTTCACCAGCGTCTGCTTCCCGCGCGGCGTCTCGATGGTTTCCTCGTAGATGGACAAGAAGTCCTCGAGGTACTCCTTCACCTTCTCGTACTCGGGAAGGATCACCAGGCCGGACTTGATCATTTCGCACAGCAGGGACAGCGAGCGCGGCTTGTCGAGAGACCAGCTCGATCGCGCGCCGCGGACACCTGACGGTTCGAAGAACACGATCGGCTTATTGAAGCTGAGCCTGGTGTACGTGAACGGCGCGATCTTCTCGCGCGGCATCCCCAGGTTGATCATGATGTCCTCGCGGACGTTGCCGGCGCCGCCGAAGTCGTGGGCGAGCCAATCGACCCCGACGCCCCGGAAGGTCTCGTAGACCAGCTTGGCTTCCTGGTAATTGTTCGCCTCGTACGGAGTCCGGTACAACCATTTGATCTCGATCACGCCGTCATTACGCATGCCGCCCAGCGCCAACGCGGTGTTGGAAATGAAGTCTTCCTTGTCGGTGACCCGCTCCTTGCCCTTTCCGCCCCAGTCAGTCCCACCGACTGACATGATGTAGCGACTGCGCGGGAATTGCTGGGGTTTCGTGACCGGCGCTGTGCCGGCGCGTTTCAGGTCGGTGATCGTCAGGAGCTTCTGCCCGACGTCGAGCGACTCGCCCAAGATTTCATTCCAGATGATGTACTTCGGCTTCTCGCCCTTCAGGTCCTTCTGGATCTTGTCCCACTTCTTCGGGTTTTCGTAGTGCATCGGGAAGATGACTTGCGGCATGTGGTAGCCCGGGAACGTCATCCTGCGCTCCGGCCGACCGTGCACGTACATCCCGATCCGGGCGTCGAGAGGCTGATTGCATTTCGCGCACACCAGGGTCTTGGGATTGTCGATCATCTTGAGGATGTCGCCATCCACCGAACAGATGTTCTCGTGCTTGCAGCCGGTGGTCTGACACAAGATGTGCCAGATTCCCTGACTCGACAGATCCCAGTAGTACTGGAGCGGACCATCGAACGTCTTGGGTGTGCCGGAGTACCGGATCAGCTGATACTCAGAAGCATCCAGACAGGATTCAATAACCGGAAGTACATCCAGATCGAAGTCCTGGACTTCGTCGACGTCCAGTTCATCGGCAGGCGTACCGCGGATGCGGTCGGCCGACTTGGACGCGAAGTTGTAGAACATGTTGGCGCCGTTACTGAGCGTCCTTTGGAGGACGCTGTTGTCGGTGCCTGGTGCGACGATCTGGGTACGGAGCGTGGTCTCGGCCAAGAACGGCTTCACGTAGTTGGAGCTGAACTTGCGGACCTGTTCGAACAGCGGCGTAACAGTCAGAAGATTGTAGTACGGGATCGAGGCGGCGCGCAGGATCCCGGTCGCGGCCATGTTGGTGGACTTCGCCACCTGACGGCCGGCCTTGGTGACTTGACGACGAGGGACCATCGAGAGCCGATACATCGGCTCATGGGGAAAGTGGTCCCGCAGACTGAATGGCTTCCCCTTATGACGGAATAAGAGCGGTAGCAGATCGCAAACCGGCATCTCTGGATTCTTGTCCAGCAGGTTCCGGTACCGCTCCAATGCGTCTCGCAGTTGCGGGACGGTCTGGATAACCGCGGCCGAACTGGTCGCTTCGGAGGAATTATGGCGCGTCGGCGTCATCAGAAAAACTCACCCGTCGGGCAGGTGCTGACCTGGGCCGTGGTGATTCTCGTGATCTGGAACCTCATTCCGGCCATCCCGTTCATCCTGTTCTTCCTGGCGGTCATAGGCGCTCTCATTGGCCTGTGCCACCTGGCTGGATGGCTGTACGGACGGTGGCGGGACAGGGACTGATCACACCCGCGGGGATTAGCGGGTTTTTGCCTCTAATCCCTGCGGTTTTAGTGTATCAACCAACGGTAAAATTTCCATTGTGTTGATGTAGTCAATGCCATTGTCTAGGATATGGTCCTAGAGACCGACCATGGAATCCGCCCGCCGTTACATCGAACGCCACAAACAACCACTTCGCTTCAGAACCGAGGTACCTCGTGTTCGGACACGTCCATCAGCTTGTCAGGGGAATCAGGCGAACCGTCCGGGAATTCGCCCGGTACGCCCGTAAGAAGCCGCTCATCGCGCTCGCGATGGTCGCCCTCGCGGTCCTGAACCCAGTCCTGGGATTGGGCATCCTCGTCATCATCGCTCTCGCAATGGGTCAAGATTGACCCTACAGGGGTAATCATGGACATCTTCTTCGCTGTCTTGTCGATTCTTGGTATCGCCGGCCTGGCTGGAATCGCCGTATTGGCCGCGACCGAATTGACCGCCAAATCCAAGTTTTTCCTGCCGCTCCGGAAGTTCCTGATGCGGCTCTCGATTCCCACCAACATCCTGCGCGACGCCAAGGACGGGACCATCTACGGAGTCCCGAGCCTCAGGCATCGTCTGTTTGGCTTCCTGTCCGACCTGGTCTCGTGTCCGTTCTGCAGCTCGTGCTGGCACGCCTTCTGGATCCTGGCCCTTGTGGGCCACGTGGTCGAGGCGCCGCTCAGTTGGCTGGTCGTCGCCTACCTGCCGACCATCGGGGCCGCCAAGTTGGCCCACGACATGTTCAGGAAACCACAACCAGTGCCCAACACTTGGTCTACCCACACCACCGGTGGCGAGATCCAGCAGTTCCTCAAAGGCCCAAAATGACATCTCCCCGCGTAGGGAATCAAGATGGCCCAGCGTCGGCATACGACGAACCGGTCCATGATCCCTACCAGATCTGGGACCGGTTTCTGGAGACCATCCTGGACGACATCCCGTCGGCCAAGAACTGGCTCGGCAGCCGCACCAAGAACTACGATCGCATCAACGCGCTCTCGCGGGCCCAGCATGACTTCAACGTCACGCGCGACACCTTCGGGGAGCGGGACGCCTGCACCGGCATCGCGTACCATACCGCGGAACGACCGAACCTGGTCCATCAGTGTCAGGACCTTTTCTGTCCGGCCTACTGGATGCTCTGCCAGCAGGACATCCAAGGTCTGGTTGAGTACTTCGATGCGCCTTATTGGTACCTGCGGGCCACGGAACCGACCGAATGGAACGAGACACTCGATAGCCGGATCCTGAAGGACTTCCGGACCCCGAATGAACACCTGAAGCTCGTCGGATGGACGGTGTCGGTGGATCCAGGTCACAGCCCGGAAGGCCGGCCAACCTGTTACTACCAATACATCGGGATCTGGTTGTCGACCCGGGACGTGAATCCCAAAGGGTCCCAGCTGATCCGCCGGGGCGAGAAAATCGGTGGCGTCGAGGTTTGGAAGTTCTCGGACAAACACGAGTTGCTGGATCGGTGGATCCAGATGAACCAACATCCGGACCACCTGAAGACTCACTCGAACTACAAAGATTACGTCTTCAGTCTCAACCGTCGGATTCGGCGCCGGAACTATACCGGATCGGCGTGGGTCGCGAAACACCTCGGTGTCCCGAACCCGCGTGAAAAAACCGGAAAATCTCTCAAGTCATCTTCCTGTAATGAATAACAAAACTGACTCCCGAACTTCCGCCTAATAAACATATATTACTAAGAGAGTATTCTTTAGTATTCTTCAGTAAAAAACGTTTATTAGATGAAAGTTCGGGAGTCGGCCAGAAAGGCCCTCCCGAATGTCCAAAATCGCCATGCTCGCGATGGGTGACATCCATCTCGAGCGACTGATCTGGCGCAAGCACCGCCATATCCTCGACGACTCCCTGGTGGCCTTCCGGTCCCTAGTGGGTCTCGCGATCCAGAATCAGGTCCCCCTCGTATTGGTCGGAGACATCTTCGACTCGATCGATCCGGATCCATTCCTGGTCGATTTCTTCCGCCGAGAGATGGAACGTCTCGAGGAAGCCAACATCGAGGTCTACTGCATCCAAGGTAACCATGACAAACGTCAGGTCCCCTGGTACTGCGCCGCCTCCAGTTGGCCGATCCATTTCGGCGACGGCTACCCGATCCAGATCGGCGGCCTGACCTGTTCCGGATTCGATTACGCCCACAAGGACCTCATCCAGGCCCAGCTGGCCGGCCTGGCCAGCTTCCTCGGTACCGCGATGGTTCCGGATCCGAATTGCTTCCAGGGCCGATTGCGGTCACTTGCCGCCTCGCTGGAGCCCGATCGTACGAAACCGGCGCTTCCGCCCCCGCAGGTGTTATTTCTACACCAGGCGGTCCGGCAGGCCCTCCGGTTCGACGGCGCGTGGAATTGCGACCTCGATTGGGTACCGGACGGAATCCCCCTGACGGTCCTGGGCGACATCCACAAGGCCCAGGAAATGCCGATGCGAAACGGCGGCCGGGGATTCTACACCGGCTCGACCCACCCGCGCTCCATCGAAGAGCTGGGTCCCAAGACGTGTCTGGCGATCCACGATGACCTCTCGGTCACGACCCTGCCCCTCGAGGGCCGGTACATCCAGAAGGTCGTGTTGGCCGATCAGGTTGATCCGAGCGAGTACGGGGCCGGCTTCTACGCGGTCCTGATGGAACACGCTCAGTGCCACCCGCACGGGTTGGTTCCGGTTCTGTGGCTCCGTTATACCCAGGACCACGCCGCGACCGCCGATGCGATTGCGGCCAAGATCCAGCAGGACTTCCACGGTCCCCAAAATCTGATCCTGATCCGCGACCCGATGGTGCTCACGAGCGCCGAGGAAGAAGCCGCGGCCAGTGATGCCACGGACCTGCCCCCGGTTTCCGACTTGCTCAAGCGTTGCCTGGATCCCGAGAAGGAATCGTTCGCGTACCAGTTCTGCCTGCAGCTCATGGAGCCGCAGGTCGATCTTCCGGAACGGATCCGCGACCAGCGGGACCGCTTCCTCACCCAATCGACTGGAACCAAATAGCCATGGTATCGACCCTGACTCAGTTGATCGACATTCTGCGCGGAGCCATGGACACCAAGACCAAGCGGTCGCTGGTGATCCCACGTGCGCTTGTCATCGACGCGATGGATCTCGTCGGATTGGTCGCAGCTTACGATGCGAGCCTTCTGACAAGAACCCGTGCTGATCGGCTCATCAAGAATCTGGCCAAACACGTGTTCAAGCAGCGCATCCGGCCCGTGAAAAAACCGAAAACCAGAAAGGCCGCTCATGGGCTTCGATAGTAAGTTCGAACGCCGCGGAACCATCAAGCTCCCGGCCCCGAAGGGCACGCGCATCATGATGATGCCGGTGGTGCTCGGCGATATCAAATCAGTCCCGGCCGAATACCAGGACTGGCACAAGGTCTTGGAAGCTCTGTTCGACACCGCGAAAGAGCACAACGGCCAAGTCGGATATCTGACGATCGACGAAAAGGTCGTCGAATCAGGCGAGACCCATCGACGCGCCGGCAAGCACGTCGATGGCGTCTACAACGGCGAATGCGGCGGTTGGGGTCCCGTCAACACCGGCGGTGGCTGGGGCGTCAAGGGCGCCGGCATGTACACAATCTCGAGCCACGCCGGCTGCAAGGCCTGGAACCAATCCTTCGAGGGTTGGCCCGGACGAGACGGCGAATGCGATCACCTGGCGAATCAGTGCAGTGATGCGAACGCGGAAATTTTCGAACCGCATCGCGCCTATTGGGTGGACGGCATGTGCGTCCACGAATCACTGCGGCAGGTCGCCAACGTTTTCCGCACCTTCATGCGCCTCTCGATGCCGAGCTGTGCACCTTGGTTCGACGGCTACACAGTCAACCCGCTCGGCGTTCTCCCGACCGGTCCGATCCTTCCACGCCGCCAATACATGGACGCCTAATGCCTGAAGACGAATTTGTTCCCGAAGTCACCTTCGAAGACGGTCAGCGGATCGGCTTCATGCAAGGTTACGCCATCAACGCGATCCAGACTGCGGTCGCCAGCATCGAGCCGCTCTACCATTTCAACGGCATCCCGGTGCGTGAATTCCTGAAAGCCTATATCGCCTCGACTCCCGAGCAGGAGTTGCAGGACACGATGGATCTGTTCGCCGTCCTGTCGGCAGAACTCGAAGAACTCGTGGAAGAGTTTCATGCGAAACATCCACAGAATCCTGAAGCCGATCAACCGTTTGATATCGAGTAAGGGACACCATGAAAGTTCACGAAGAAAACCTGCAAGCCGCGAACCAGTATCTGCGCTCGTGCCTAGTCGAGATCATCAACTGTATCGACTCAGGCAGCAACATCCCGGAGTCGCTCCGGGATGAGACCGATGACGCGTTCGACCACGTGGGCGAGCTCCAAGACATCATCGAGTTCGGCGACGACCTGGCCGAAGAAGAGCTCGACGACACCGAGTTGGCCGAAGGCTACGTGGACGAGTTCGACGACCTGGAGATGAACGGCGATCGTTCTATCCACGATCCGGATCTGTTCGACGAGATGATCTTCGAACCGAAAGACCCGGAGTTCGCCGAGGCCGACCACGACTACGAAGAATGCGCCGAGGCCCGCGAGTTCGACCACGGTCCCGAAGAGGGCTACGACACCGAGCTCATCGACAGCGTCGATGACATCCCGGAATACGACCAGACCTGCAACTACATCGATTGAGGCCGCCCATGAGCCGATCCGCTCTTCCATTCAGTTACGTGGTGATTGGACCGAGCGGATCGCTCCGGCGATTCGCGACGGCCGCCGCCGGCCGAAAGTTCGTGGCCAAGCTCAACGCTGCCGAACCGGTCCTCGAGAAACAGAACTACTACGTCATCTCCGACCCGAAACACCGCATCAAAGTTCCGCCCAGAAAGGTTCTCCCATGATGTTACTCCGTGCTGCCCTCTTTGCCGTTCTGGGAACGATCAGTTTCCACCTGTACGGCCTACCTGGACTCGTGCACTTCCTGATCCTGTTCACGCTCTGCTACTCGCTGGCGTTGAGCTGGCCGAAGCTTCACACCACGATCCGACTTTTCGCGATCGGGGTGGTGATACTGGGCATCTTCAGCCCGAAAGCTTGGATGGAAGAATCCTCGACGGATCCGGAACCGGCTCCAGCGCCGGCGCCCGAGTACGTGGTCGAGCCGTTACCTGACTACCTGGTTGGCGACTATCTGGCGTTCGTGGAATTCGAAAACTGCGACCCGCAAAAGCCGCAGAAGATCGATCCGCAGATCCCGCTGTTCAGCACCACCGAGAAGGGCCTGACCCTGACTGGTGGGAAAGAACAGGCGTTCACCTTCGTGGGTGCTCACCAGATCTCGGACAACGTGTACGCATTCAAGCTCGACACTGGCGCCGACACCTACTTCGTCGCGATCGCCAGTTCCGACTGGGGCGGACGACTGTTCCTGCAAGAACGCAAAAAGGACACGGACGAGTTTGTCCACATCTACGTGGTGGCGATCACGCCGCCCGCAGAAGCCCAATAATTCCAGAACTCCGGACCTCGGAGGTTTCGTATGTTGTTTTTCATCCTTGCTGTGATGGTCATGCTGGCTGCGATCCCCGTGCACGCGTATTACCGCGGACGTGAGGTCGAGTACTGCATCGCGCAGCGGAAACTTGTCGCCTCAGCGGCCAGAAACCAACGATTGCAACGGGACCGACTCCGGCTGATCCGGAGAGGTATTTTCAACCAGTTTATCGAGCGGGAACGCGCGCAGCGTTCAGCCCCTAAACTGGACCCGGCACTCTTGGAACCCGCGCAGAGCGCCAATTCGAGCCAAGAACGTGATGACGATCTCATCATTCTGTTGGACGACTTTCTCGATGCGCCGGAGCCTTCCAGCCCGGAGCCGAGTCTATTGCCACACGATTTCATCGGAGGTGATATGGAACCCACGTCCCCATTTGGCGGATCTCTTCAAGAGCTGCCGCCGACTCCCAGCGTGTCATTGCCGGACATTGCGCCGGTCAAAACGGAAGACTCAGACGAGCTGGGTGCACGCGCGTATGAGGAATACCTCAACGCCGCGGCCATGCTCGGGCTCCCGATCACCGATGCTCCGACGCCTGGCTCTGAGCCGGCGGTCGCGTGCGGCTGTACCTGTGACTGCGAAGTGAACTGTGAAGGCGTCGGCTATCTCGGCGGCGTCATTAACCCCAAGACGGGCAGAACCGTCTACGTCTATACGAACGGTTGCCCGGTCCACTGGCCCGAAGAAATCGCGGCCAAGCTCCAGGACTGATCCGCACTCGCTAGCTCGCTAGCTTCGTTGGTTCGCGAACACGCCGGCACTCTCCATGCGAGAGGCCGGCGTCGGCGTTTGGAGCGTTTGTGCATAAGAAAAAGAAGCGCGGAAGAGACCCCATCGTCTCCGACGCCCAGATCCAGACTATCGTTGCCCTCGGGGGCGACTGGCCGGACCTGATGAAGCGCGGAATGAAGGAACTGTCAGCCAAGGCGCGCATGAACCAGTGGATGAAGCTCCACGGTCACCCACGCGTCGACCACCCGGAAGACAAGAGGCGCCAGATCGCGGAAGTGATCCCGGCTCTCTACGAGATCACCAAGGACCGCTCCAAGCTGGTCATCTACGAGTCGCACGCTGGCCACAACGGCGGCTGCACCCGGATGTACCGGACCTCGGGCGGCACCGTGATCGCGCAGACTTTCGACGACAAGGTCGACTGCGTGCCAAAATTCAAGATCTGGGCAGAAAAGAATCCCAGAGTCATGCTCGACGTCGTCGATATCGATCCGTACGAGCCCACCGCCCGCATGTTCGAATCTGGTATCCTGGACAGGCTGAAACCGGATTCGCTCCTGTTCTACACGCTTCCGCGCTGCGGCCCGTACGCCAGAAACCGGAAGGTCAGGAAAGCGAATGCACGCGTATTCGGCTGTGAAACTCCGAAGCCTACTGATGTTCAGGCCACCCTGGTTCGGTTACTTGCCAAGCGCGGCATCCAGATCCGGCTCGCACAGATTCTGGACCTCGGAACCAAACGTGGCGGCGTCTACCGGATGGCGTTCGTGTGCAGCCCTGTGACGAAGCATCGCCACTATGACCGCAATCAGGCGAATCCGCTCAAGATAGCCCAGGACATCAAGACCAAGATCAAGCCGGCGATTGCCGACATGCCGCTCGAGCACCTGCTCGTCGGTGCGCTCAAGATTGTGCGCAAATGCGCGATCACGGGCAAAGGTCATTTCGCGCGGGACATGCTAGCCGAAAGCGTCGCTGAGGCGTTCGACCGAATGGGTCTGGCGGCTGAAGCGATCATGAATCTCAGCACCGACCACGAAACTACCGCGGCCGAGGGTCTCAAGACCTACTTGGCCAGCGCTCCGAACTCCAAGCTGGATAGGGCCCTCGCCCTTCTGAAAGAACCGGAAGTTCTCCCCGCTACCTGAAGGATTCTTGTGAACCGCAAAGTTGAAAGCGCGCTCAGACTCCTCCATGGGGATGTCATACAGCGCAAGGTGATACATTCCGAGACGTTAGAGTTGTCTGAGCGACCATTGTTGAAAATATCGAAACAATGGACTGGACTCGGCCACCTTGACGATACAAATGGCGACGACCGTGACCCCGAAGGGCACTGCGGCGCCATGATCCCAGTCTGAACGCCACAGCCGCGCCCGCGGCCCAGTCTGAAAGTCCACCATGCACATCACAACCGTGCGCCTTCGCAATTGGTGTCAGCATAGCACGCTCGACGTCGAATTCAGGGCCGGTCTGAACGGCATCCTGGGTACGAACGGGCGCGGCAAGTCGAACCTCCTGGATGCGATGCGATTCGCCATCACGGGCGAGTCGATCAACCCGGGCACCAAGACGGACAACCTGAAGCACGGCGCCGAAAAAGGGTACGTGGAGCTGACCTTCGAGGCCGGCGACACCGAGTACACGATCCGGCGCGCGATCGAATCGTCGAAGGTCTCGCTCAAGTTCGACGAGACCACGATTTCCAAACAGGCCGAGGTCGAGGAGTTCCTAGTGCGCCTCTTGGGCGCCAACATGGACACTCTGCTCGACAACGTCTTCATCCCGCAGGGCAAGATCGACTCGATCCTGTACGCCCGTGCGTCTGACCGCCTGAAGGAGTTCCAACAGACCTTCGGGCTCAATCAGGCCGCAGAGGCCCACAAGTGGCTGACCCAGGAAGCGAATGCTTACCAGGTCACCACAGGTCTCGATGAACAGCTCCAGACCGCAACCCAGTTGGTTCTGACGAGCCAGCAGGAACTCGACACGCTCGACCAGCAGATCACGGCCCGCAAGGCCGAGATCGCGCAGCTCGAGCCGGCCGAGAAGGTGATCCAGCAGGCCCTCGAGGCCACAAGGACCGCCGCGGCGATCCAGCATGCCGATCGGCTGGTCGAAGAGGCCATCGCGGAAGTTCAGCGGCTGTCTCCGGAAGGAGACAAGGCGGCCGAGGAGCTGAAGCGGATCCTGAAGGCGCTCGAGACAATGAAACCGCAAGCAGAAGCGGCTCAGTCGCAGATCCAGCAGATCGAACAAGCGGTCAGCCAGTACGGACAGGCCGAGCATCTGCGGAACGAACTCGCCGCCGCCCAGAAGGCACTGCAAGAACTCAATCAACCTGGAGACGAGAGCACACTTGCGCGCCTGCGCCAAGCGGTTGTCGAGTTCCAGGTTCAGCACGATTCCATGAAAGCCATCGTCGATGGCCGCGCTCCACTGCCGTCTCTTCCGGTCGAACAGACACTCAAGGATGAGAAGGCGAGTCTCCTGGCCGAGTTCAAGCAGGCGATCGCGATCGAGAAGATGAAGTCTCCGGAGTTGGTGCGGCTCGAGATGGAATACCAACGCGCCACCAACCACCTGCTGGCTGCCGAGAAGGGCCAGTGTCCGACCTGCAATCAGGCTTTCGCTGCGCACGTTCCTGATCTTCAGAACGAGTGCTCGAACCTCAGGAAAGCGATCTCTCTTGAAGAAGAGAAAATCAAAACGGACTTCAAACAGTTGTCCGATCGGATCGGCGGAAGGATCACCCAAATCGACGCCGAACTGGCCAAACTGGAACAGATGGCCCGCGACGTGGTGAAAGTCGAACTCGACGTTCGCCGTAGCCGCCTCCAGGGCGCGCAGCAAGAACTCGCCGAGATGACCGCCAAGATCACGGCGTTCAACGATGCTCTGCGGAAGCGCGACCTTTTGGCCGCGCAACTCCAGGGCGCTCCCCAGCAGAAACCCGATGAAGCACCGTTGGCGGCGCTCCGGGATTTCCTGGGGCAATACCAGCAGCTCATCGAGTCGCATCGTCAGGCCGACTACCAGTGGCGCTTGCTCGGACAGCAACGCCAGGCGGCAACTGCGGCTTGTACGAATGCACTTACTCTGCGATCGCAGCTCGGAGACACGATTGCGATGCCGAGTCAGCAAGACCTCGAGACCGCAAAACAGCAAGCCGTCGCGCTCGGGTTGGCCCGCACCGCGTTGGCGGAGCTGGGTCAGAACTTCGGGATCGCGAAGGCATGCGCCGAACAGCGGACCGCACAGGTCACGCATCTGCGTGAGCAGCTCAATCGCGAAGCCAAGGACGCGTCCTGGGTTTCAGAAGTTCGCAAAGTCCGTGACGTCCTGCACGTCACCAATCTGCCAGCGCTCATGATGCGCGAGTATGCTCGTATCCTGAATATAAGGATCGAGCACTACCTCACGGTCTGGGAAGCTCCGTTCCGGATGTGGCTCGCGGACGACATGTCGTTCCGGGTCAGGTTCGAAGACGGGATGGAGATCGACGCTGCCCGTTTGTCGGGTGGACAAAAGATCGTCGCCTCGGCGAGTTTTCGTCTGGCCATGTCCGACACCTTCGCCCGCTCCGTGGGCCTGTTGGTGTTCGACGAGCCATCGACGTACCTCGACAAGGACAACATCCAGCACCTGCAAACCTTGCTCCTGAAACTGAAGGAAATGTCCCAGCACTCTGGCCGACAGATTCTCGTCGTCACCCATGAGGAATCTCTGATGAGTTTCCTTGATCACGTCGTGACGGTCTGACATGCAAATTCGTAGACCACAAATCACGATCGATTGGGCCGCCATGGAGGCGGACATGAACGCGATGCTGATCACGAACGATGCCCCGCGACCACTCATCCAAAGTGTCAATATGTTGGAGGTCGAGTCGCGGGTCATGGCGCAATGGGAAGAACTGCAGCGACGGCTCATTATGCCTCGGCAGTACTTCGTCACACCGGGACCACATCCGATTCGTCTCATGGCTGTCGACGACAGTCACTCTTTCGCACGTCAATACCTAGAGGACCACACTATGCCGGAAGAAACGGCAACCATGTACGGAGTCAACGTCGAGACGGTTCCCCGGGATACCCTGGACCGCCTCGGCATCGTCATCCACGCGACCGAGATGTTCGGTCGCAACAGCGTGAACTTGATCGACGAAGCCGGTATGACCCTGCTGACCAGTAATGGTTTTCAGGTTGTCCGTCACCGCGCGTCGCCGTTCGAAGGCATCCTGCACGCGGAATTGGTGTCTACTGGCACCACGCCTGCTCCGGCGGCTCCGGCTGCCGAAGCTCCTGCCGTGCCGGCCGAAACCAACTTCTTCGACACCATCTTCGCGACTGCGATCGCGGGCGTGGCTGCGGCATCGTTGGTGGCTCCGATCATACCTGCTCAGGGTCCGCTCGAATCCGAGCTGCCCCCGCCTCCGACGGTTCGCGTCGCCCAATGGGACGGCGCGTCCAACGCAAAGCAGAGCTGGATCAACATGCTCCAGACTCAGCTGGCTGAACGCCTCGGGATGGATGTCACGCTATGTGTTCCGCACGGTCGCGCCAACCCGCAGGCCACTACCGGGTTCACCGTGCATGTCCGTTCGTCGCCGCATCACACCGACCGGGACACCGATCGCGTCTTCATGCGCAACAACCGCGCTTGGGGCATCGGCCTTCCGTGCCGCGACTGCGGCTCCTTCACGGTCAGCCAGACGGGCATTCCGATCATGACGACCGAGGGTGACGAGATCGGCTCGATCGATGCTCACAACCTGTACATCTACCCCGACCTGTGCCATTACGGCCAGACCGAGGAATTGCAGATCCTGCAGAAGATCTGCGAGGAAGGCATCAATCTGTTGATCACCGGCGGTCCGGTCGAGCCCCCGCTCGAGCAGCACCGCGCGAAGTACATGGAAGTCTGTCAGTCCCGCATCGAAGCGACCAAGAAGAACTACCAGGACAATTTCCAGAATCGCCAGAACACGGTCAAGTCCTGCCGCGAGCAGCTGACCGATGCGATTCGGCAATTCGAAATGGCTCGTAAGCAATACGAGTCGCTCCTGACGGTTACCAAGGTCGACGCGACCAAGTATGGTGGCGAGTTCGATGCCCTGTGCAGGAACTCCAGCATCGAAAGCATCAAGTTCCGCGGCAATATCTTCTCGATCCGGACCAAGCGTCTGTTCTTCGTCGATCCTCGTTCCAACAAACGGCACGAGCTCGGCAAGATGCAGATCGACATCGATCAGAACCGCGGCTCGGTCACGTTCCGTAATCTGACCCAAACGATCCCTGGCTACCAGAACGGCATGAATGCTCCGCACGTTTTCGCGGACGGACATGCGTGCTGGGGTAACGCGGAATCGACGGTGTCGCAGCTCATCGCGATGTACGAGTACGCCTCCCTGGCGGACTTCCTGATCGGGTATCTCCAGAGCGTGAATGTCGACGACCCAGCCGGCGCCAAGTGCGACCGCTGGCCGCTCGCCAAGACCGACGAGGAATACGTCAAGATCGACGCGGCCGAAGCGGCCCGCATCCAAGCCGACCGTGATCGCATGAAAGCGATCGCGGAGAAGATCAAGCTGCGCCCTGCGGCGGCTCCTGCACAGGCGCCGAACGACGTGAACGGCATCCCGACGGTGACTTACTTCACTCCTGACGGTCGCGAATGCGATGCGAATGGACGTCCCCTCGTTTGAGGGTGAAAGGTACCATGTTTAGTCCACACGTATTCAACACCGTGGTCGAGATGCCCAAGATCGAGACCCCAAAGATCTTCATCCACCCGGATGCCTACGAGGATATGTGGCATCTGGTCGACATCGTCGGCGACGAGGTCGGTTGGCTCGGTTCCGTGTACCAACGCGGAAACGACTATGTGATCGACGAGATCTTCATGCCGGGCCAGCAGGTGCACTCCACCACGACCGAGCTGACTCCGGAAGGACAAGAAGTCCTGTACAACGAGCTGAGCCAGCGCACCGACGCGGACGAGATCATCAATCGGATCCGCTTCTGGGGCCACAGCCACGTCAACATGGGCGTGAGTCCGTCGGGCCAAGACGAGTCGCAGATGAAGGACTTTCAGCAGAACGGTGCTGAGTTCTTCATCCGCGGCATCTTCAACAAGAAGCGCGAGGCCAAGTTCGACGTCTTCCTATTTGCCGCCAAGCTGGTGATCAGGGACGTCGAGTGGTCGATCGATCTTCCGTTGGACGCGGGACGCCGCGCCTATTGGGAGAAGGAGATCGCCGACAAGGTCAAGAAGATCACCTACGCCGCGCCGTCGAATCCGTACGGTCACGGCTACTACGCGGGACGTCACTCCGGGTATCAGCATCCGTACAACAACCAGACTCCGGCTCAGGGTGCATACTCTGGCCGCACCTGGGACGAAGACGGCTACGGCTACATGGACTTCCGCGACGACGACTTCGATACGGCCGCCGATCGCGAGTTCGCGAATGAAGTCATGCGATCCAGCAGGCGCGAGACTCCCGAAGACGAGTTCTTCGGACATCTCGCGCGCACCAATGGCTTCAAGTACAAGACCCGCGAGGAACGTCGCGAGGCCAAGCGTCTGCGCAAATTGTTCCGCGCCGAAGCTTTGGCCCGCAAACAGAACGCGGCCAATGAAGCCACCGAGATCATCCGTCACATCGACGAAGTAAAGGCCGGCAGGGCCCCGAGCTTGCCCGCCCCTCAAGAAGTTCCAGCAACCCAGCCGGAGGTTCCGGCCCCGATTCTTGTGGACGAACAACACATTGAATTCCCCAACATCTGAGGTTTCCCATGGCTGTTGACGCACTCAGACACTTGAAAGTATTCGATCCCGGTCAATTCGCTAACCGTCGCGTCGATGTGATCGGCGCCGGCGCGACCGGGAGTCGAGTCGTTCTCGAGCTCGCGAAGCTCGGGATCCAGAACATCCACGTCTGGGACGACGATGTTGTGGCCGAACACAACATCGCCAACCAGGTCTTCGGCAATGACGATATCGGTAAATTGAAAGTCGAGGCGCTTGCGGAATTCGTGCAGCGCCAAACCGGTACCGCCATCACGATGCACCCGGTCAAGGTCCTGGGTGGCGAACAGCTCGGCTCCATCGTTTTCCTGCTGACCGACACCATGGAATCGCGCAAGGCGATCTGGGAAAAGTCGCTGAAGTACAAGGCCCACGTCGCCCTCATGGTGGAAACCAGGATGGGCGCCGACTCCGGGCGCATCTACGCGATCAATCCCTGCGAGCCCTCCCAGATCCAGTATTGGGAAGGCACCATGACCTACACCGACGCAGAAGCGGAGACGTCAGCTTGTGGCGCCGCTACTACGGTCGGGGCCACCGCGGCCTGTATCTCGAGCATCGCGGTCTGGCATCTCATCCGTTGGTTCAGCTACCAGAACGCCGCTCCTGGGTCGATTCTTCCGGAGCTCTCCACGATCGTCGGCCTGCAACCGCTCAATTTGGTTGCCGGCGAAATCTAGTTTCTCTGTTTCCCAGTTTCCCTGTGTTCATCACTGATTCGTTTCACCACTTGAATTCTCACTACCCCTGAAAGGTATATACCATGGAAGTCACCATCACTGTTAAGGTTGGCATTGCTCCCGGCGGCGCGATGCAGGACGTCGGACTCGTTAACGATCGCAGCGTCCGCAAGGCGCTGGAGCTCGCGGGCCTCGTGGCCGACGGCTACCAGATCCGCGTCAGCGGCGCCGACGCCACTCTCGACACCACCTTGAGCGACGGCCAGACCGTGCTCCTGCTCCGCAAGATCAAGGGCAACGCCCCCGACTACAGCGACGATGTCGACGGCGACGACGACACCTACGGCGACGATGACCTCGACGACGACGCGGGCGACGAAGAGAACGACGACTTCATTCGCGTTCGCATCGGCAAGCTCCCGGGCGTCATCACCGAGATCACCCTGAACGGCGACCGCAGCGTGCGCTGCGCCATCGACACCGCCGGCTTGGGCGACATCTCGGGCCTCGAGATCCGCTCCGGCGGTCGCGTGGTCGGTCTCGACCACATCCTGTCGAACAACGACAGCGTCCACTTGGTCCGCAAGATCAAGGGTAACTAACTGACAGCGGCGTTTGCCGCTGAACGTGTCTGCGGGCCAGGAGGCGACTCCTGGCCCGCTTATAACCTAACTGGCCTTGTGGATGCACATGGCCGACCCACCACGGATTGATGGGTCCGAATTGACTCAAAACAATGGTATTGACTGAGCGTTAATTGCTGTAATTATTTAGCTCGCAATGCTACCGGCCAAAATCACGAGGCTCATATGGGTGCTGTAGTGTCCTATATTGGACGCATCATGGCCCTGGAGCCCGCTGAGCTCGGGGCCCGGTTCCACCAGGCGTGTACAGTCACGCTGGTGGAACACGAGCAGCCCTGCCACTCCAACGGGTGGCAGCGCCGCCAGGTCCCGAACGAGATGCGGAACTATTGGTACGACACGCACCCCAAGACTGGGCGCCGCGTGTTCTACTGCCTGTCTGGCTACGGCCAGCGCATCACCGATACGCTCAAGGGCGCCGGCATCGATGTCACCGAGGAAGATCTGATGCCATCGGGATTGCCCGAGCCCAGGTTCGATCTGGTCCAGAACGTCGAATGGCGCGGCAACCAAGCCGGGGTATTGGCCAACATGCTGGCAAGCCGGAACGGGGTCATCCATTGCCCGACCGGATGGGGAAAGTCCTTCCTGCTCTACCAGATCATGCGGCTGTACCCGGATTCCAAGATCATCTTCACGGTCCCGTCCAAGGACGTGGCCCGCGAGATTTATGATTCCCTGCGCAGGTACGATCCCGAGATCGGGTTCGTGGGTGACGGCGAAGTGAACCCGCAACGGGTCACGGTCGCAATCAGCCACTCGCTCAAGCACTGCGACAAGAACGCCGCGCTCCTGATCGGCGACGAGTGCCATTCCCTGGTGAGCGAGATGTTCCGGAACGTGCTGGTGCAATTCCGGCGCGCGAAGTTCCTGGGCATGACCGCATCGCCGGAAGGCCGCTCCGACAACGGCGATGGTTTTATTGAGGCCCTGTTCGGACCCAAGATCGCGGAAATCGAATACGATGAAGCGGTCCAAAGCGGCAACGTGGTTCCCCTCAAGGTGTGGGCGTTCGAGTGCCGAAAGGGCCCGGACGTCACCGGCCTCGACCGCAAAGATCTGAAGGATCGGGCCGGCATCTGGAACAACCTGGCGCGCAATCAGCTCATCACGATCGCGACCCACCGGGCCCTGGCCGAGTACGGCGAGGATGCCCAGGTCCTGATCATGGTCGATAAAGCCGAGCACGCGTACCGGCTCCAGCAGCTCATGCCGGAGTTTACGGTCGTGACCGGCGAGATCGACGCGGACCGAGCGCAGGAGCTCCAGAAGGACGGAGCGCTGCTGCCGGGCCAGTTGCTGTGCACCACCAAAGACCGGAAACGGTACAAGGCGGACTTCGCGTCGGGGAAACTCAGGCGCGTGATAGCCACCTTCGTGTGGTCGAAGGGCGTCAATTTTCAAGACCTCAACATCCTGGTCCGGGCCGACGGCTTGGGCTCGGAAATCCATTCGACCCAGGTTCCTGGGCGTCTGAGCCGTCTCGGTTCCGAGAAGCAGAAGACGCATGGACTCCTGATCGATTTCATCGACCGATTCTCGAGCGACCTGGAGTCCAGATCGCAGAATCGTCTCAGAGTGTACCGGAAGCATGGCTGGCAGATCCAAAAAATCTCCTGAGCAGGACGCACAAGGACGTTACCGCGCTGTCACCCCTGAGGTCGAACAGCTCGCAGCGGCGATCCGGACTGCGTTCATTCAGTCACGCCAAAGTTATTGCGCTCCCGGCGCTCGTGTCGGCGGCACAGGCAAGTCCGCGGACCGGTACTACCTGTCCGCCGCATTCATGTGCCGCGATTCTGGCGAGTCTCCCGAGGCGTTCGTGCACGCGCGCCTCGAGGAGATGGTCCGGATCGGCGCACCACTGTACCCACAGGGATTGGTCTCCACCAAGGTCGAGGAGTCCGTTCAGGAACGTTCCGACTCGATCGAGGCCAGCGTGTTCGACAGGTACCAATGGCAGATCCAGTATTTCCAAGAGCGCTGCGCCGCTTTCACGCCGGCCGAGCTGGCCCGTGATGAACAGGCGCCGTTCACCCCTCTCTTCCGCTGCTATATCGCGATCAAGCACCAGGTTCCCGACGTGCTCGACCGTCATCGTGACAGTGCTCGTCGTGAGCTGGCATCCCATCCGCTCGCCCGCGAGATCTTCGCTGACCATATCGGACTCTTATGATCCCAACTGATTCCCTGTATACGCTGATTGGTCACATGCTGAAGACGCAGTCGATCCTCGCTGAGGCGACTGCCAAGCTTGAGACGAGTTATTTCGGTCATGACAAGGTTCGCGATCTCAACAATCCCAGGATCCACGCCGCCATCGGACTGATGTTTGACGTGATCAAGACCCACTACGGCCAGTTCAAAACCGCGCCGGACGAGTACACGATCAAGACCAAGACGCAGGAGTTGCTGAGCCAATTCGGCGGCAGCGCCTACTTGACCGCGCAAGAGCTCGACGCGGTCGCGGGGTTCTTCTTCGCGTGTACGCTTGACCAGATCGGCGCCGGCAGCCTTCCGGTAGCCAAGCTTGCGATCGAACAGCTCTATAAGATCTGCTACATCGACAAGGAACACCAGGACGCCATCGCGGTCGCCCAGACGACCGGCGACATGGCTGACCTGCAGCGCCGCCTGGCGGAGATTCAGGCGAAGGCGCAAGCCGGCTCCGGAATCGGACGCCGCAATATTCTTTCAAAGCGCGCCCCTGCCACCGACCTACCGCGCGTCCAGACCGGCGTCAGTTTCATCGATAAACTGTGCGGTAACGGTCGCGACCTCGGACCGACGAACCGCTGCTCGATCGCGATCATCTCCAAACAGGGCGGCGGCAAGTCGACCCTCGGCATGCAGATGTGCGTCGAGCAGTGCCTGAAGGGCAAGAAGGTCATTCTGATCCTTACCGAGATCGGTTTCGACGACAATACCTACGCGGCGAAACTCGCGGCCTGTGCGACCGGCATCGACTACAAGGTGATCGAGCGCTGCGCCGGAAACATCGAGGAAGCCGCTCGTCAATTCGGAATCGATCCCGAGTTGGCCCGGAAGAAGATGGATTTGGTCGACCAGAACTTGCTGGGCTTGGATCTTTTCAAGCATCCCGGCGGCCTCGACAAGATCGAGAACTTCATCAGCGAGTCCGTGACCGCCGGCGACGCGCCGACGCTGGTCTACCTCGACTGGGCAGGTCCCCTCGCGAAATTCATGAAGGACAACGACAAGCGCTATCAGCGTCTCGAGGAAGCTTTGTCGGATGTCGGACTAGCCTGTGCTCAATGGGCCGGTCGTTACAACACGCTCACGGTAGTGGCGCACCAGATGGCCACGGACGCAGTCCAGAAAGGCGCGTTTGCGGACAACAACGAGTACTGCGCCAAGGACTGCCGCCAATTTACGGTGTCGTGTTCGTACGTGTTCGTCCTGAACGAGATCGACCAGAACACGGGCCTGCAGCTCTTCAAGATCGCCAAGTCGCGTAACGACGCCCTGCAGCCACCCGTCATCGTTCGTCTGAACGGCGCCATCGTGCGCTTCGACGAGGCAACCGGCTTCGAGAAACGCGGCAAGCGCTTCTGCAGCACCAAAGTCGACCACGACCGCAAGACGCTTCCGACCGAAGACAAGAAACGCCAGCAAGGGGAAGGACAATGACGCAACCGCTCAATCCGATCCTCTATGCGGCGCTCAAGCGCCGGTTCGGGACGGTCAAGATTTCTAGTGTCGGCGTGCCCATGAAGTGGCGCGTCGAGTACGATACTTTCGGACGCCGGCACCTGGATGTGTACCAGGGCGGCGAGCAATACAGCGTGTGCTGCCCGCTCTGCGGTGATACCAAGTATCGGCTGTGGATCGGCCACTCGTGGCTCACGATCCCGTCGAAAGAGTTCCCGCGCCTGACCCACAACATTCGGTGTGAAACCGGAAGAGGTTGTCAGGTCTACAGGGAGGAGTTCTATCGCCAGTTCCTGGACGACATCGGGACTCCGAGCGGAGCCGCAGAGATGTTCGCGCAGCTGGCTCCGCAGGTCGAGATTCCGCCGTTGCGGTTGCCGCTGGGCTGCGTGCCCTTGCAGTCGTTGCAGGCGGACCACAAGGCCTGCCAGTTCCTGAACGTCAAGTACAACGGCCTGACGCCGGAGTACCTGGGAAAAGTCTACGGCGCCCTGTTTACCGAACAGCACGACGAACTCTACCCGAAGGCCCGGAACCGCGTCATCTTCCCAATCCTGGTCGACGGCCAGTTGGCCGGTTGGCAGGGACGCGCGATCGACGGCTCCGAGCCGAAGTGGATGTTCAATCCGCATTTCAGGAAGTGCTTTTACAACGGCGACAACGTCCACGAATCCCAGATCCCGATTATCTGCGAAGGCATCACCAACGCGATCGCGTGCGGACCCAACGGGATCGCGATTTTCGGCAAGGACCTGGACGACGAGCGCTGCGTTGCCTTCGCGAAGAAATGGCGCACCGCCATCATCGCGATCGATCCCGAGACCACTATCCCAGATCCGCGCGATGAGCGGAAACGCGTCTTCGCGCTCGAGATGAAAAAGAAGCTCGACCAATACCTCAAGGTCCCGGCCCACATCTTGCAGTGGCCCGAGGAAGTGCTGGCGATCGCGCGCCAGAAGTTCGCCGATCCCAAGAACAAGAAGATCTCGGTCCCGGACGCCGCCGACCTGGGCATGATCAGGATGCGTGCGTTGTTGGACCAGGTTCCGTTTACCCATCGAGGAATAGCATGACTGTTGCTGAACTACGTGCGCTTCCCGATGGTTTCGTGGAGCTGCATCCGACCCATGACGAATACCGGATCCACAATTACCCGGGCGTCTCGCCTGAGATGTGGGCGTTCGAAGTTGGAAATTTCCAGACCACTCCGCCTGAGGTGAAGTGTCAGGGCAACCCCACCCACCACCCGGTCTGCCGCCCCGACACGCTCGAAGGCCACGGATTCGGCTGGGCTGCGTGCGACTACCTGCTGGTTCTGCCGGCACCGTCCCAGGAAGACATCCTGTACGGCACCTGTCTGATGTCGCGCGGCGGTGAGGTATTGCGGCGCGAACTCAAGGAAGCCGGTTTCGAACCGACTCGCTGCTTGGTAACCCACGCGATCAGGTTCGCGCTCCCGGACGGCGAAAAGACCTTCAAGGAACAGCACAAGCGCGCCAATGCCCCCTATGTGCGGGCGGATGCGTATGCGTGCAAACCGAAGGTGATTATCACGTTCGGCGCCGACGCCCTCAAGGCGTTCTTCGGCCACGACGCGAAGCTCGACAATTTCCGCGGCACCGTCCATACGTGGGAAGGAATTCCCGTGGTCCCGACGATCTCGCCGGCGGTGTTCACCGGCACGACCGGCGGCATCGAGGTCTTCAAGTCCGAGTTGTTCAGGGCCCAGCAGGTTCTGATGAACGCTTGGCACCCGATCAGCGGCTGGTTGCCCGGTTACCGGGTGCTCGAGAACGCCGATCAGCTGGAAGCCTTCGAACGCGAACTTGCTGAGAAGAACGTCACGCATCTGTGTGTCGACACAGAATTCGGCAACGACTGCGCCCGTGAGGAATTCAATTACCTGCTGACCTGGCAGTGCTGCTGGGCTGAGGGTCAGGCGGTGGTGATGAAGCTGCGCGGAGAGCGCGGCGCTGTCATCCACTCGCCCGAGGAGCGTGCCCGAATCGCCGCCTGCTTGCAGCGTATCCAATCGCGTGCAGGCGTGAAGCTGATCGGACAACATCTTCGCGTCGATATCGAGATGCCCTCGCGAGAAGGTATCAACATCGACGAGACGCTGGCGACTGGTTTCGATACCATGTTGGCGAACCATCTGCTGTTCGGCTCCGAAGGCGACGAGTCAGAAGGCTTGGACCACTTGGTCCGTAAATACTGCCCGGAGTTCGGGCCTTATTGGAAGCCGCTCGAGGACTGGTTGTCGGACGAGATGAATCCGGTGAACGACGCCGACGTCCAGCTGGTCAACCAATACCACGCCGAGATGGCGAAGTATCAGGATGCACTCGAGCACTACCGGACTACCAAGGTCACGGTCGTGAGCGATGAGCGCGACACCGGCCTCTTTACCGGGGACACCTGGGAAGACGCCGAGGACGACTCTGACGATGAGTCAGACGGCGGCCGTCCGCTGGCGCCGACGAAACCGAAGTTCATCTCGGGCCGCAATCAGCATCTGCGATTCGGTTACCGAAATGTCCCGCATTCGATCCTGCTCTTGTACGCCTGCTACGACGCCGACGCCAACTTCCGTGCGGCCATGAAGCTCATGGCTGAAATGGACAAGCCGGCGAACGCACGTCTCAAGCATCTGTTCGAGAACATCGTGATGCCGACCAGCCTGCACTTACTCGATGTCGAGCGGCAGGGTCTGAAGGTCGATCTCGAACGGGTCGCCAAGCTGCGTTCGATCTACCAGCCCACGTATGACGCGATCCTGAAGGAATTCCGCGAGGAAGCCAACTGGCCGGACTTCAACCCGAGTTCGCCCCGTCAGCGCGCGGCCTTCCTATTCAGTAACGCGATCTACAAGGACAAGATGAAGGCGCCTGAAAACGCCATCGTCCTGGATCTGACGCCGCTCTACAACTCGGATAAGTATCCGGTCGAGTGGACCAGGATCATGGAGGAAGACGAGAAACAGAACGGACCCGGAAAGCCGCTGTGCATACGGGCCCAGATGATGAACTCGCCATCCACCAAGGTCGCGACGCTCGAGATGTTGAGTCACCGGTATCCGGAAATCCGGACCCTGACCATGCTCAAGCAGCTGTCGATCCTGGGCCAGTTCCTCAAGACCTACTTGGTCGACGTGCCCCAGAACGAGTTCGGGGTACGCGAGGACGGTAAGAGTATTTGCCACAACATCTCGGTTCGAGATGGGCGTGTTCGCGGACACCTGCACCAGACCAGCACGACCGGTCGGTACCGCATGTCCAAGGCAAACCTGCAGACCAATCCGAAGAAACAGGAAGACGCGGCTCTCGCGATCTTCCTGGCCCGCAACATGGATTGGATCGAGGAGAAGGACGCCAAGGGACTGCCAACCAAGCGCCCCATGACGGTGAAGGAGTACCGCGACCGCACCGACGACTCACCGAAGTCGAAGTGTCCGCCGGAACTCAAGATCCCGAAGGAGAAGCGACTCGACATCCCGATGTTCAAGTCGTGCTACGTCCCTGACGCCGGCAACGTCTTCATCGAGGTCGACTTCAAGACCGCCGAGTTGTGCGTGTTGGCGTTCGCGTCTGGCGACAAGATCCTGACTGAGATCATCGAAGAGGGTCGCGACCTCCACTCCGAAGTGGCAATGCGCGCCTTCAAGAAAGAGGAATTTGTCACCGAACTGGAGCGAGTCCTGGGCATCCAGGATCCGAAGGAACGGCACAAGTCCTACAAAGACTGGGTCGAACGCGTCAAGAAGCTGTACACGGCTCTGCGCACCGCGGCCAAGACCGTGGTGTTTGGACTCATGTATGGCCGCGGCGCCGCCGCGTTGGCACGTGAGATCGGCAAGGAAGTTCCGGGCGTCACCAAGGAAGACTGCCAAGAGATCATCGATTCGTTCGCTGGCTCGTACCGTAAAGCCTGGGCTTGGATCCAGGCCAACATGGAGTCGGCCGAGAACAACGGCTACGTCGAAACTCCGTTCGGGCGCCGTCGCTGGTTCCCGGGCGTGGAAGACATGGACGATCGCGGCAAGGCCGCGGTCCGGCGCGAAGCGGCCAATAGCCCGATTCAGGGCTGCGTCGCCGACATGCTGGCCGTCGCAGGCATCAACCTGTACCGATTCCGCTACGGCACCGACATCGGCCGTCAGATCGGATTCAAGGTCTGCATCCCGGTCCACGACGCTTTCATCATCGAGGTGAAGGCCGAGTTCGTCCGCGAGATGAAGCAAATCCTGCAGCTCTGCATGGTCGACCTCAACAAGATCCCGGGCACCGACAAGTCGATCAAGATCGACGTCGAGGTGTTCAGGAAACGGTTGGGCGAGCTCGATCAGGAACTCCCGAGCGAGATGAACAAAGCGGCTTGACTCTGAGTCAAGTAGTGTACAAATGTAATCCCGCGGAGTGGACTGTGTCCCCTCCGCTTATCCGTCACGACGGCACATAGGTCAAACAGGTCGTATCAGACACTAGGACAAAATTGCCAAACCACGTGACATAGAAGAAAGGACCACAATGGTCTATAACCCGAATGCAAACAACCAGCCCAAGCGAGATTTCTTTCAAGACTTGCTGGTTCCGAATTCCAAGCTGACGATCGTCAAGCCGTCCACCAACAAGCGCACCGTAATCCGGATCTATCCGGAATTCAAAGACGGCAAACCGCTCCCGATGGTGATCGGCCAGATGCAGAACGCCGATGGTTCTGTCGACTACCAGTTCAGCAATCTCTACATTCGCCCGACCGTCGTGATGGCGGGCTCGCTCCAGAAGTTCACCGGTTTCGCGGATCCGAAGCACAACGAAGATCCCCGCACCGATCCCGTGGACTTGGCGGCCCTCAACGACTTCACGATGCCGTGGCGCGCTCTTTACCCGGTTTGGAAAGGCAAGTTCAACAAGCACGAACTCGCCGGCGACGAACTGGCGCTCTTCCAGCAGCTGACCACCAAGCCGCAGAATAGCGGCGCCCCGCTGAGTCAGATCCAGGATAACGTCCTGGTTCAGTGTGGCGTGATTGTTCTCAATGGCGAAACGCTCGCTCAGCCCAAGCTGGGTTGCGCGGTCCTTCTCACCAAAACGGGCTTCGAAGCCTTGCTCAAGACCCTGTCGGACGCCGCTCGCCGCGGTCAAGATCTGTACGATTTCCAGAATGGCGTGCAGCTCGAGATCAAGGGTGAGGGCAAGAATACCGATACTCAATTTGGAGTCGGTGCCCAGAGACCCAATGGCAGCAAACCGCGTGAGTTCGAGGTTAACGTCCTCGGCGCGATGCCGATTCCGGCTCAGGACTACTTCATCCCGTATGAAGGCCAGGTCCGCGAGTATACGTACGACGAGCACATTCACCTGATGGTGAAAGCGTTCGGCGCGCGTGTGGTGGCCAAGGTGCCGGCGTTCGCCGACGCGATGGCACGCCTCGGTATTCCGATGAGTGCCCAGACGGTGTCGCAGCCGACGGCTCAGCCTGCTCCGCAGGCCGCTCCGTCGAGTAGCTGGGGCGTCACTCCGGTTGCGGCTCCCGCCGCGGCTCCGGTGGCTACCAGCGGCTGGGGTACCGCACCTGCGGCTGCTCCGGCTCCTCAAGCGTGGGCGCAACCTGCTACCGCTCCGGCGGTCGCGGAAGCTACCCCGCCGGCGAGCCCGACTCTCCCGACCGCGGCCTCCAAGGACGCGATCAGGGCCGAGTACGAGAAGCTGCTCAAGCCGAATCCGTAACTGGATAGGACCAGATAGGTGATCTGGATGGGGCACCCCGAAGAAAAATAGGGGTGCCCCATTTGTTTATGATGTCGGCCAAGATCATGACAATACGTTTGACTAGACAGTATTTTCTGCATGATTGAGCGCCCAGGAGCCCGCATGGCCAAGAAGCAATCCACCGATCAAGAAGGTCCATCAGGAATCGCGGCCGAGGCCCTCGCAGCGCTCAACGAAGCCTGCACCTCGACTAAGGCGTACCAGCTCGGCGACCACGCCGAGCATACCTGGGGGATCGAGATCCCGAGCTTGGCCTTCCAGTGGATGATCGGCGGATCGAGCGTGTTCCCGTGTCAGCGCTACCTGAGCGTCAGCGGATTGCCCAAGTCGATGAAGTCGACCCTGATCATCGAGATCGGAACCTGGTTCGCCCAGCAGGGCGGTTTGTTCATCCCGATCGACAATGAATCGAAGACGTCTGCGTCGATGCTCGACGCCATGACGCAGTGGCGTCTGACTCCCGAACAGCAGAAGATGATCCTGTTCAAGGAAACCGAATCGACCGAGGAGTGGCAGGATGTCACGACCGCGGCGATATCGTACGCGAAAGACAAACTCGGGACCGGCCAGAAAGGCAAGCGCGTTCCGGTGTTTTTGACGATCGACTCACTCACGGGCAAAGCCAGCGCTTCGGAACAGGAAGCAGTCGCGGACGAAGGTCACGCGGAGGCTCGCGGCTTCCCGACTCGCGCTGCGCAGATTACGCGCTACCTCGAGACCATGCAGCTGACCGGCACTCTGATGTCGGTCGGATACGTGCGTCACCTCAAGCAATCGATCGACGGCGCGGCGAAGCCCGGCATGGCTCCGCAGATGAAGGAAACCGGCGGCGCCGCGGCAGGCTTCAAAGCCAGCCTCAGCATCCGGATTTCGAAGGGCCAAGGAGTCCAGTTCGCATCGCATCCGTCGATGCCATACCCGAACCTCACCACCGAAGGCAATACGCTCTACATGGAATCCAACATGAGCTGCCTCGGTCCCGACAAGCGCAAGATCAAGGTCGACGTCCTGTGGCAGTATGTGCCCCAGGAAGACGGCTCCACTCGTCAGCTGATGAAATACGACTGGGGCGGCGCCCTCGGGGAACTGCTGTGGGGCATGAAGTACGACGACAAGGGCGCCAACAAGCTCTACGCCGGCGACAAGGAACGTCTGGACTCGATCCTGTATTTCGTCGAAGGCAAGGGCAGCAAACGCATCAAATGCGAGGCCCTGGGGCTCGTAGATGCCACTTTCAGCGAATTCGGGAACGCCATCGAGGCCAACCCGGAGGTCCGGGAGAAGGTTGCTCGCTTTCTGAACATTCGCAAATATAACAACGTCCAAGATGTGGACATTGAGCCCGCCAAGGCCAAGAAGTAACGTGTCTGAACCCGATTACGATGAGCTCATCTTCGGACCCAAGTCCGAGGATGAGAAGATCGAGTGCTTCGAGGAGTCGACTCTACGGCTCGTGCTGCTGCAGATCGGCTGGACATCCGGCCAGGTCGCGCGCACCCGCGAGGAGATCGGACCGAACTTTGGTTGGGACTGGTTCAACGATCTGAACCTCACCGGCGTTACCCGCGTAGGGAGCACCCGCATCTTCCGATTTAACTTCGACGAGTTGTTGACCAAGCCCGCCTCGCATCCGATCACCAAAGCGTTCAGCGAGTTCTCAGCATCGGCCGGAGTGCCGTGCTGTCTGGTGTTCCGGGTCGCGGACCGCGGCCGGTGGGTCGCGACCACGTGTCCGGTCGACTACGACACCTGCATACGCGTCGTCACCGACGACCTGACCTATAGCGTCCTCCCCTTCACTGCCTTCTTTCAAAAACGATGGAGACCATCCGATGACTAAGTCCAAGCCCAGCACTCGCGCGATCAGCAAGACCGTCGTGGTCAAAGACGCGGTCGACGACACGATTTATCAGAACTACCTCGAGGAAGCCACCAAGCTGACCCAGGAGTACGAGAAGTCGACCATGAGCTGGTACTGGCAGATGGGCGATCTGTACCTGAAGTTCGTCCAGAGCCAGCAGAACAACGAGATGGGCAACCGTACCATCCAGCACTTCATCGCCGATCTGTCGAATCAACCGATCCCCATCGACATCGCGGTTTCGACGCTCTACACGGCGAAGCAGATCCGCGAGAAGTACCAGTTCGAATCGATCGGCACCCTGATCGAGCGCGGCGTCAAGGTGAACCACCTGAAGCTGATGCTGCCCCTCAAGGATGCGGCGGTCGAGGCCAAGGTCTCGCGCCAGCTGGTCCGCGGCGACGGCACCGTGATTCCGGTGCGTGAACTCAAGGAAGTGATCGACGAAGTCCAGAAGGACGCGGCGGTCGCTGGCGCCAAGAAGACCATCCAGGACGTCGACAAAGCCAAGACCAAGGGCGAAACCGTCTACCAGTCCGAAGACGACACCGAAGCGCTCAAGACTCCGTCGAAAGGCGAGCACCGCTCGGCCAAGGCCAAGGAGTTCTCGGTCAGTCCCCTCCAAGCTTTCAAGAAGTTCGACAAACATGCGATCGCCACCATCAGCGCGATCGGGGACGCGATCATCGCGGCCTACGAAGGCACCAAGGTCGGGTTCGATTCCGACCGGGCACAGAAGAACTACAAGGAAGCGTTCGAGGGCGCGCTCGGGACCGCCGAACAGCTGCTGGAACCGCTCCAGAAGCTGATCAAGGAAATGTCCAAAGCCCGCAAAGATGTCTGAACAGGGCACCGAGGTTGAGCTGCCGGCGCTGCCGCGCGGCAAGCTCACCAAGGTGACTGACCTGGCGCAAGAACTCCAGCGCGAGCTGCGCCGCTACATCGGCTCGGTCATGACGAGCGAACTCGCGAAGGCGTTGTCCGTGAGGGCAGCGACCGTGTTGGGTGACCAGAACCTGGTCGATCAGGAATCGGTTACCAGTTCGCTCGCCAAGACCTTCGAGCAGTACAACGGTCAGGAGTTCAGTCCCTACCTGAACAAGATCTTGTCGTGGCAGATCAGCGCCCGCTTGGACGAACTGCACCGCGGCATGTTGGTCCAGTACACCAGGCCGCTCCGGCAGGAGTGGATCGCGGTCGAGATCGTGGACGTTCAACCATCCGTGTGGCGCGGCGAGAAGCGCGGTTGTCTCATGACGTTCTTCGTGCTGTCCGGACATCCGGCTGGCCACACCGTTACCCGCAACTTCCCGGAATCTTGGCTGCGCGGGTTCGCGTACCAGATCGGGTTCAGCCGCCGGATCCAGTACGACGAAGAGCCCAAGCATTTCATCGGACTCCGGATCTGGGGTTACCTCCAGCCCGACGAAACCTCACCGGAGATTTCGTTCGAGCGCTGGGAGATCAGTCCCGCTTTCCGGAAACACAACCTCTCGGTAATCAAGCTCAGGACCCGGTTGGACTACGAACATCGGGACAATAATTCCGAGACCGGAAGAGTCGAATGCCCGTACGGGTTCACCCATTACTGCTGGGATTGCCCCAAGCGCTCGACCGAGTGCCCGGCTTCATGCCGGCCTAGATCGTAACAATAGACTTGCTTATAGCACATCACGTGCCATAACCAGGGGGCATGCCAGACGGGTTCCCCGAGACCATACCGCACACGATCGAAGCCGGAGCGCTTGAACGCGCCAAGCAGGTCACGTCGGCGCCGGCAGGCGAACCCGTCCACCACACCACGATCGACGCGGAAAAACGCTTCGAATCCATCACGCCCGCGACCGGACTCGATCCAGATCTCCAGTGGTACTGCCTGGGTCTGGCCTACTGCCTGATCAAGATCGACCGCAGCTTGTTCGAGGTCTTCCAGGCCGCGGGCAATCTGTCGATGCCGATCCAGACCCATCAGGCGGATCATCCGATCATGCAGATCCCGGGCGTGAACCTGGTTGGCAATCCGTGGTCCGGCATCGTGCAAGGCATACCGCCACGGCACGGGGCCGCGTTCCGGGAGTTCGTCTCGAGTTACCAGTTCAACCGCATCGATACTGGCGACCAGTGGTGCTGCACGTTCCAGGACATCCGCTCGGGCGACCCGATGGTGTCGGGCGAGCGACGCGGCGTGAACATCTGGTACGCGCTCCCTCACAACTTGACCACCAAGCGACGGATCGCGCTTCTGCGTGAACCTGGACTCATGCTGGCGGATCCGATCTTGGGAGTCGTTTCCGATGACTAAGAAACTGTTCGGTTTCCATCACGCCGTCGTGCGCGAACCAACGCTGCGCGTTGGCACCACGGACGAAGGCCCGATCGAAATCGAAACTCCAAAAGCCCCCGAAGCGCCGGCGATGCTGTACGCAGTGTCGGTCCCGCGCCGCGGCGGCCTTCCGCTGATCTCGCAATACGAGAACAACGAAGACGGTCTCCACGAGCTCGCCAATTTGGTGCGAGGAGAGAACGTCTTGGCTGTTTTCGTAGGACACCGAGTTCAGGTCGAAGCGACCAACGTGGTTGAGCTGAACATCAAGGGCAAGCCGGTCGCTGACCGGATTGTGCTGGATCGTTAATGGCACGACGACGCCGCTCCGAATCCAAGAAGAAAAAGAAGATGGTTCCCATCTTGTACGAGGCTCACGGGGTTTCCGTGCGGCACGTCGACATGGCGGTGGACCGGCTTCCAGGAGAGATCGCGCGCCTGACGGGCGTTGCCGTCGATGCGCTGCGCCTCCTGAAGCGTCTGCCGTCACATCCGTTGCTTTTGCAGGCCAAGTACAAGCTTGATCGCCTGCGCCTCTCAGCACAGACCCCTGAAACAACCGAACTGCAAGTCCAAGAGATCGGCCGTCTGAACCTCGTTTTGAACGAGGCGCTGACGGTTCTCGACCGCATGCGGTCCACCCTCGAGGAGCTGGAAGCGGTGCGCTTCTGCCTCCGGTACGGCCAGACCTCCAAGAAGAGGGAAGCCGGGTGGAACTCGTTCAAGCGCGACCGGGAGACCGAGTACATGGGCGATCCGGAAGCCTCATCTGAGGACTTCCCCGATTACGACGACGACTAAAAAGGTTTTCATGACAATGATCAGACTGCAGGACGGCCGGCTGGTTCTCGACTCTGAGGACGGCCCGCTGACCCTACCACAGACCATGTCGCCAGAATTCCTGGCGGCGATGTTCTATGACGACGAGCCCCTGAGCCCGACCCATATATCGAGCATCCACGAGCGCCTCAGCCAAGCAGACAAAGATCGATTCGAACAGGCCTGCACGACTGCGGGCGAACCGTATTCCACCCTGTGGGCCAAGGCCTGCATCGCGTGGGCCTCGGTTGGAACTTTGACCGGCACCTGGGATCTCACGAACGCCAAGATCTGCTTCCGGTCCCGCATCAACAGCTACCTGGTCGATGAGATCATGCTGACCGAGGCGGGCGTCTGGTACGTCACCACGATCCGCGGGGTCAAGACTTTGCCGGAGTTCGAGGCGATGTGGAATATCACGTTCGAGGCGCACCTCGACGACTACCTGAATCAGCGCAAGATCTGCTGCGATCGCGTCCTCAAGGTCCTGAACGGCGACATGGTATGGGTCGAGGTCCAACTCGCCCTCCAGGACGGCCGCATGATCATCGAGAAGCGGCGCGGCCCAGCGGACGTGCCGGTCAAGGAATGGCAATTCCGTGAAGGCGAAACCTTCATGGCTACCACGGAACCAGATACCCAATGATCCAATCAGTCATCCACGACACACTCGATGTCATGCTCGACATCGAGTCGGGGGGCTTCAGTACCAAGAAGAACCCGATTTTGGAGTTCGGATGGGGGTTCTTGAATCCCGCATTCGAGATCATCGCCGGCGACTCGATCTGCATCCTGCCTCAGCCGGGCATGGTGATTGAACAGATGGCGGCCATGATCAACGGCTATACCGAGGAGCGCTGGGCGGAACGCGGGGCCATCGAGCTCGCCGAAGCACAGCGGCAGGTCTATCAGGTCTTCGAGCCCTACCAGGGCCTGACCATGTACGGGTACAACGTCAAATTCGATAAGAAGTGGACCGAAGTCCACTTCCCCGAGCTGGCGGCCAAGGTGAAGGAATGGCGCTGCGTTATGGAATGGTACAAGCGTTACTGCGTGGCCAACCATATCGAGATCGTCCAGGGCACCCTGAAGCTCGAAAGCGCCTGCAAGACGGCAGGTTACCGCCAGGTGGACCGCCACGGTGCCCTCGAGGACTGCTTCTCGACTGCTGGGGTATCCCGCTTCCTGGTGGGGGCCGGGATCCCGATTCAAGACAATTGACTTGTTTACTTGGCCGGTGGTGTTACAAATTGGCCTGCTTCACCACCAGTCAAGGAATCGTGTCTATGACCAAGTCCAGCAAGCCCGCGCCCAAGTACGACTACGACGCTGAAGTTACCCGCGATGGGAACCCGGCCGTCGTGACCGTCAAGGTCGACGTCACGGAAGCTGTTCCGGCCGACAAGGCCATCAGCACCATCATGCGTCGTTCGATGAAGGACGAGATCTACAAGCGCGCCGGCGAGTTTGGCCTGTCCGGCTACGGCATCAGCGAAGTCAGCGGTTACCGCGCCGTCACCAAGGGTGAAGGCGATGACCGCGTCGCGGTGGCGTATGAACGCGACTTCAAGTTCACCCGCACCCTGTAACGACGACCCAGTCCTGAGCCTGTTGGCCAGGACTGGACTGCTCGATCAAGTCGACGAGTTGCGCTCCTGGCTGCTCGTCTTGGAAGCAGACCCCAAGGATCCTGCCAGTCTCGCACTGGCGTTCTTGGGTGTCATGATGATTAAGTGCGATGTGCCGCGTCACGCGGTCACCAAGGCACTCAGGACGTTCAAGGCGTCGCCGATCGCCGGCGGGCAAGTGGTCATCTTCGACGGCCGTGACATGGCGGTTATGAACGGCGCCGGCCCCCTCCTGGTCTGCCAAGTCGGTGACTTGCAACCGCTCGATCCGGATTGGCGATCCCCGCCTCCGCTCGTTTCCACTGTCTTCAGTTTGGATCAGGCGCTCGCGATCACCCGAGGTTAACGATGGGTCGTGCCATCTGTCCGATCTGCTCTCGACTGCTCGAGGGCGATTTTCAGAAGTTGACCCAGCACGTGAGCAAGTGCTCGCGGGGCAAGGTTAAGAAGCCAAAACCGGAAGCCGAAGAAACCGGGTCCGACATTCGGGCCATGCCGGTCTTACCGATCAGCTTTGACCTGAAACGCGAACTCACATCCCAGAACGGAAACCTCGGTCGCCACTGGGCGATCAAGAATCGTGAGGTCAAGGAGTGGACCTGCCTGTTGACGCCGCTCGTCGGCGCCGCCGGGCTCAATAGTCGAAAGCTGGAGTGGTCTAGCTGGTTGATCGAACGGAAGTTCGCCGGCCGACGCCGCGAGTTCGACTACGGAAATTTGGTCGGTGGCTGCAAGCACCTGATCGATGCCCTGGTCAACCTCGGAGTCATTTATGATGACGCCCCCAAGTACCTGACGGTCGAGTACCGTCAGTCCAAAGTTCCGGACGGAGAAGCCGGAACGATCATCACCCTTTTGGAAGCGAGGCCTTGAGATGTCTATTTTCGATCGGCATCCGCTGGAGGCCGAATTACTTCCCTGCCCATTTTGCGAAAGCGACGACGTAGAATTTTACGACGACGCTGACGACACCGGATACAAGCTTTCGGTGATGTGTCGCGACTGCGGCGCGGAGCCCTTTGTGCGGTACCACCGCGGCTCAACTGTAGCTTCAGTCACAGCATCTTCATTTTCAGAGTCAGCGCCAAACGAACTGTACGGCGAGCTTCTCAAGCTGTGGAACCGTCGGCCTGGTGAGCAAACATGACTGTCAGACCCCTGTCATTCGAGAGCTTCCACGGCCAGAAGGCGGCGGTGCAGCAGCTCGGGGTAGCGGTACGGGCAGCCAAGAATCTGAAGCGTCCGCTCGGTCACATCTTGCTCGTCGGTCCTCCGGGAGTGGGCAAGACCACGTTGGGCGCCGGTGTGATCCCGAATGAACTCGGAACGACCGTCGTCAAGCAAGTGAACTGTAGTTCGCTCGAAACGCCGCAGGACCTCCTGCCAACGATCACCACCATGCCGGAAGGCTCGGTGCTGTTCTTGGACGAGATCCACTCGATGCCCAAGCAGTTGTGCGAAAACCTGTACACCATCATGGAAGATTCGTTCCTGAATGTGGTGATCGGCGACGACGCCAACCGGCAGGTCATGAAGATCGATCTGCCGAAGTTCACCATCATCGGGGCGACGACCCGCGAGGGTCTGATTCCGGAGCCGATGCGCGATCGCTTCAAGCACACCGTGCGGCTCGACCTCTATACCGATGCGGAGATGGCGGAAGTCCTGGTCTGGATCGCGAAGGCGGTCGGGGTTAGCGGCATGGGTGAGGGCGCGGCCGAGTGGCTGGTCATCGCCTGCCACGGCACCGCCCGTCACGCTGTGCGACTCATCGACGCCTGCGTCGAGACGCTCGCCGGCGACGACAACTTCAACGGCGAAACCATCGTGACCAAGGATGTCGTAAAGGCGACCATGAAACGCCTCGGGTACGGGATGAACGGTTTGACGAAACCGGAAGTCCAGTTGCTCGAACGCCTCGACAAGTCCCCCAACAAGACTGCTGGGCTTTCAACCCTGGCGGCCTGTCTGGACGAAGAAACCGAAACCGTCGAGGACGTGTACGAGCCCTTCCTGCTGCGAGCCGGATACATCATCCGGACCCCGCAGGGACGACAGCTCACCACGTTCGGACAGTGTTCCCTAGATTGTACGGAGTGGACATGAACCCGACCCAACTCGAAGCCGTCACGGCCGAGATTGCGGCCGTGCTATTCAGATCCATCGACCCTGAAGCCCAATACCTGGTGGTCGTGCCCGATCGCGCGGCACCGTTCACCACGCAGCGCCTCCTGAACCGTTTGCCGGCGAATCTCGTTGGACACCGCGACGACCCGGCTGGCCGCCCCATCAGGGACTCCGGGATCTATCGCATCACCGACACGGGCACTGGCCACAACCAGATCGCTGAGGGCTGGGTCGATGCGCTGGTCAGCTCTGGCACCGCGATCCAGAAACAAGGCCAAGCCATCACCGTCGACGAGATCTGGTCCGCCGCGTTGGTGGAAGTCATGGCTCGTCTGGAACCCGCCGAGGAAAGCCAATGAGCTATCTCATCTGGGACACCGAGACTGACACCGCGTACGACCGCATCATGCGGACCGAGCGCCCGGTCTTGGGCGCTGGCGAAAGTACGGTGCAGGCGGTCGATCGCGTCCTGAAGGAATTGTGCGATCAGAAGAACCAGTCGTACGATCGGCCGTGTTTCACGCCGGCGCGGTTCCATGTCCCGAATACGATCGGGCTCCTGCAAGTCGATGAACAGTTGCGGTACCAGCGTCACCTTGTGATCGCGAATCGCACCATCGACAACAAGCCCGACTACGCCGCCAATGCGCGGCAGTTTTGGAACTGCTACAATTCGGCCTACGACGAATCCAACCAGAATCTGGTGCTGGTCGATTTCAACGGTCTGCACTTCGACTGTCCCCTCATGGAAGTCGCTGGCCTCGAGAACGGCTGCGATCTGAGCCGGTGGTACGCGTTCGGGAACAAGTCGTGGGAAGATCCCCGCGGCGCGTTCGCGCATCAGCGTCACATCGACCTGTTCGCGTTCCTGAGTACCCGCGCCCAGGTGGGTGGTGGGCTCAGCTACTGGAGTCGCTTGATCGGATTGCCGGGCAAGCTCGACACCGATGGGGCGATGGTCCAGGACATGCTCAAGACCGCCGACGGTCATCAGCGTGTTGCTGACTACTGCATGTGCGACGTCCTGAATACGTACGGATTGCTGTTCCACATCTTGCACTGCATGGGCCACACGCCCACGAGCTTCACGGGTCCCGTGTTCGAGGACACCATGAGGCGCGTTGCCCAGGGCCGCGGCTCTGAGCTTCAGAAGTTCGTTCAGTTCTACGAAGCCCCATTCTGAGGAGAAGCCATGCGCGAATTCTATGTCGTCTCACAAGATTTGGTGAGCGCGGTGAACCGATTGATTGGCGATCGCCCGCGTCCGATGCCGACCGACAAGGACTGTGGCCAAGAGTGGGCCACCTTACCCGCCGGCTCGAAGATGTTCGTGACGAACCACGAGGACGAACTGGTCCTGAAGCACATCCCGCACACCGGCAATCAGACGGACATCAACGCCTTCCACCGCGATGCCAAGAAACTGAAGCTGCTCATCAAGAACCAGCAGGCGTGACATGGAAGTGTCCGCCAACCTGATCCCGAGCGTGGCTGCGACTCCGCCGGCGCCGGTCCCCGAGGCTCCGAAGCCCAAGGCGCCCGAGAAGCCGAAGCGTCCACCGCGGCCCAATACCTTGCGGCTCTACTACGTTGGCGGACTCCAGATCGCATCCATAACGCGATTCCATGATGCCAACGGCGGGAGCTATCTGTGCCTGGTGTGGCCCGAGGGTTCCATCGGGGTTCCCTCCATCGAAGCCGGCGACCAAATGTTGCTCGCGCGTTTGCGCGATCAGCCGCGGCCGTATCCGGAAGGACTTCAAATCCAGAGCCCGCCTGGGTTCCGGATCCGCTTTCATGTCGAACCTGACGTCGACGTCACCCAAATCCACGAGGAACCGAACCATGACGGTGCTTAACTACCTTCTCTACCTGGCGCTCTTCGGTCTCATGGACCTGCTGATCCCGGCCCCGGTCCCAACGGGACGAGGCTTCGCGATCGCGGGCGTGCTGATCGTCGTCGTCGAATTGTCACGCTGGTGGGCCGTCCGCTGTGAGCGGGCCCGCATCACCAGATCCATCGAAGCACTCAAGACCGCGCTGCAGCGGAGAGACCAGAATGAGCGAATCTGAAGTTCAAGACGACAACAACGACGTTGAATTGATCGAGGATGATGAGGACGACGGCCTCGAGGCCCCGGAGCCTGACGAGGTCGCCCAGTTCATCGAAGACAACCCCGAGTGGGAACACCTGCGCGCGATTATTCGCGACATCGGGTGGGAACCTTCCGAAGTGACGGGCATCAGCGAGGGCTATGGCCAGGCTGGGTTCGACACTGTCGAGCTGACCAATCCAGATGGTGACGAGTTCATCATCGCGAGAGGATACACCAGCCGTGCCTCTGCCAGCGCTGTCCAGGATATGGAAAGCGAATTCGAGGATCAGGCTGTCGAGCACATGATGGACGACGAGTCCACCTGGGTTCCATCGTGGCTGCGCGACACCACCGGCCTTGAGGTCGAGTCGACGCGCGACTGTAGCCTCAACGGCGAGATGACCGACTCCTTCCGGGAGTGGTGCCGCCAGAACGTCGATTGGCGTTCCGACCTGAGCGGAAACCGCGTCGAATCCGGCGTGGCCGAATCACAGGTGACCGACAGCCAGAAGATCTGGGTCGGGTACACCTACTGGGAACCATAAGTTTCCATTCAATACAATAGGGTTGACTGGCGAACAGCCTAAACCCTTTGGCTTGAGACCCTCACAACGAGCGTCTCACCCGCTTCCGCGGGATGCCTCCGCAATCGAGACAATAGCTTTGACTCGAACGACGTCCGAGTGATAAATCGCTCGTGCCATCCTTGGTTCGTAACAATGCCTTTTGTAAAGGATCTCGTATGCGTAATGTCACCCTCCTCGCCACGCTGGCCATCTTGTTTGGCGCCGCTTTCGCGGCGGAACCCGGCGTACCTGAATCACCCAAGCCCGCACCCTTACCGGTTGTGGTGGTTTCCTGGACGAGTAGCGATCTCGGTCTTGACCGGGACAACAGTGAAGTTCGCACCAATAGCATCAACGGTTCGCATATCTTCGGGAAGTATGTCCTGACCGCGAATCTCCATCAGCTCGATCGCGTCAATGACGACGACAGTCTGGACGCCTACACGATCACGCTCGGCCGCATCTTCCGCAACGATAGCGACGCGACCGTGATCTTCGGCCTTGGCGGCACCTACAGCCAGGATGATTCGTCCTCGGTTCGTACGATCAGCTCGACCAGGACCACCAGCCACACGGTTACGACTCCGGGCACTTCGGGAACTCCGGGCACTTCGGGAACTCCGGGTACTCCGGGCACTGGTCCGCGTCCGTTCCCTGGCAATGGCCATCACTACGGCTTCCCCGGTCATGCGAATCCTCCTCCGTTCACCGGCGGCACCCCGGGTACTTCGGGAACTCCTGGTACTGCGGGAACTCCGGGAACTCCGGGCAGCTCGACCACGACGACCAGCACCACCACGACCAACTCGGTGCTCCGTCAGGACGATGATTCCGCGTGTCTGGACGGCCTGCTGTACCTTACCGCCTCGCGCCGCTTCCATCACAACAGCGCCCTGACCAGCGAACTGTACGCCACCGGCGTGCTGAATACGCAGGTCAATGCCGCGGTTGATTTGGGCGCTCGTGAGAATCTGGCCATCGATCACAACCTCTCGCTTCATGGCGGCCTGCGTCAGCAGATCCGCGATGGCGAGTATCGTAGCGACCTGGCCGAACAGGCTGCTCGCGCTGAACGCGGCCTTTGGGCTGAAGCCGGTATCTCGATGTCGTGCGTAGGCTTCGATGTCTACCACAGCACGGAAACCGGTGAAACCATCGGCGCTCTGTCGCTGTCGCTCAACTACTGATCGCGCCAAGGAAACCCCGGGTCCGCAAGGGCCCGGGGATCCGGAGCGATCCATCCTCTGGAGATTCCATGGCAATCGAGAAGTACCTAGACCTGTCGACCGCACATTTGACCGACGAGGATCGGAAGATTCTCGAAGGTCCTTATCCGTTTGGCGACTACGGCCCGCGTCTCGCGGTGCACGAGTACGGATGGATCTGCTACCTGGGCGAAGACGGTCAGTTCGGCGAGGACGCCGACCAGGCCGGCATGAGCCAACACTTCGTCAACATCGTGAGATACGCAATCGGTCACGGCTGCAGCTTGATCAACTTCGATCAGGACGGCCCCGAGATCGAGGAACTCCCAACCTTCGAGTGGTAACCATGAACACCTACACGTATCGGATATCGGTTCCGGCCGAGACCACCGTGACAGTGGTGGCCCGCAACGAAGATGAAGCCTTCGAGAAGTTTCAGAACCGGAAGCTGTCGCAGGAAGATTTCGAACTCGAGTACGACAAGTACGACATCATCGACGTCGAGGAAGAACCCTACGACCCCCTGACGGATGGCATATGAGCGGCGACTTCACCATCTCGCTCGCCCGACTGCACGAACTGCCGGCGGTCATGGCGTCCTACAAGGCTCACCGGGCAGTCGTGAACGCGCGCCAGAAGCAGATTCTCGGCGTGTTCGTCGACAACGCCGTCGAGCAGATCCTGGATTACATCAAGACCATCGAGATCCCGCTCGACGCCGGCAAGGCGACGTGCTTGGTTCTGGAATATTCGATCGGCGAGACCGATCTGGATTCCCTCGCGATCGTCCGAGACATCAGCCAGGAAGGCTGCCGCGAAGGCACCAAGATCAGCTGCCACCTCGACGACAAGATGATCGGAAACCTGAAGCGTCAGGATTTCCTGGATCAGGATTCGCTGACTCGTCACACCTACAACCAGCTGGTCCCTCGGCTCAAGCAAGAGATCAGGTCTGAGTTTCCAGAAGGCAACGTCAAGGTGTCGGCGAAGCGCGAGCGCGTCGATATTTCGGCCGTCGACTTCAACCCCGAAACCAACGAACAAACCGAGACTGCTGTCACGACGCCGCGACACCTGGTCATCACGGTGTCGCTTCCCAGCGTGGAATCGCAGACCCGTTTGACCAAGAGCACCGCCCATAAAGCACCTCGTCGTCGCCCAGGTCGGGCGAAGCAGGTTCGTTCAGGTCGTAATCATTAAGGAATCCCATGCGACTCACTCTCAACCACATCCGGTCGAAGTTCCGTGACCTCGCGGTCAAACACCCCGAGCGGCTGAACCCGCACTTGCACTTGATCGATTCAGCTCGCCGGCGCTATCTCGCCACGCCAGACCGCGTCGCTCTCGAGACGGTCAAGGAGCGTCCGCGGTAATGGCGCGCTACATGATCGAAATCAGGCGCGATTATGCGTTTGTTCTCGACGCCCCTAGCCCAGAGCTCGCCGTCCAGCTCGCCCGATCCGCTATCGACCACGGCGGTTTCTACGAGACCAAGGATGTCAAAGAGCTCAGCGCCGAGGCCGTGGAGCTTCCAAACACCACGGGTGGCAAAGCCATCCGCGCCCTCAACGAGTCCCACCTCCAGTCGCGCGACGACCGGTTCACCAAGTACGAAGGACCGCAATGAAGACCTATCATCTCGATGTAACACGGGTCACCACCTACGCGGTGAAAGCCGAGTCCCCGGAAGACGTGATCGATAATTTTCTTGATGCTGAGGATCCAGAATCACTGGATATCGGGGGAGAGACGCTCGATATGGAGGTGATCGACCCGATGGCCGACCTCCCTGTCGCCCTCAACAAAGAACCCATGAATTGAGGTGCTGATTGGTATCAACCATCGCATCGCTCCATGACTACTTAGTGACCTGTCATGGCTGCCAGGATACGTTCGACTTCCCGTCCGAAGAAGAGGCCTCGGCTTTCATGGACAAACTCAAGGCCCTTACCGGCGAGTCCGAAGGACGCATAAACGTCTTGTCCCAACAGCGCGGTTGTCGGGTTGTCGCCTGGCTACCGACCAGACCCAAGAAGTAACCCAATGAACCCGGCGAAATTCCAATTGGGCTTGTGGGTTTCAACGCCCGCTGCCCTCGAGGCCTTGCAGGCAGCCGACGAGCCGGCCATCGAATACATCCGGCGCCACAGCAGTGGCGACTGGGGCGATGTGCCGGCTGACGACGCCGCCAGCAACGACGCGGCCGTCAAGGACGGCGAGCGCATCCAGTCGGTCTATCACCTCTCGACCGGAGTCGAGATATGGATCATCACGGAGGCCGATCGTTCGGTCACCACCATCTTGTTGCCGGAGGATTACTGATGTCCGCACGACAGAAAATGCGCGACGAGGCGCCGGCCGCGGAGGCCGACGCCTGGTTGCCGAAGTCGCTGCCGTTTACGATGATCGACCAAGTCAGCTGCAATAACGAGTACGCCGAGAGGCCATCGTTTTGCGTCATCACCGTCGATGAACGGCTGATCCGCCGCATCCTGCAGCTCCATGAGACCGTAGTCAGTGTTGGAGCTGCGCAGATCACCGACTACAGCTGCCCGAGTTGGCGCAGTCGGGGATATCCGATTGTTCGCGGATATCCGCATGTTGGATCAGAGCCCTGGTTTTCTGAGGATGAACTCGAGCAGGAGTGGAACGATTCATTCCCTCCGGGCGACGGCAACCAAGACGAGGACTCCGAGTGGAACACCGATGGCGACAAGGTCGTCGTCTACGCAAGCGGATCGGTCTGGTGGAAAGCCTATGACCGTCGCGCCGACGGAGTGGTGTTCGAGTCACATGGCAGCCTCGATATCGGGCACTTCAAGTGGCTGAAAGAGAAGTTTGGTCTATGAGTGAATTTCCTGTTTTGTTCCATAAGGCCAAGACGGGCGCGCTCCATCAATGGCGCGTGTTCGTCGAAGGCGACACCATCTTCACCGAGCACGGTCAGGTTGGCGGCCAGCTTCAGGTCACGCCCGGCAAGAAGTGCCAGGGCAAGAACCAAGGCAAGAAGAACGCGACCACCGCGGAACAACAAGCTGTCCAAGAAGCCAACGCAATGTGGCACTTCAAGCTGGAGCGCAAATACAGCGAGACCAAGGAAGAGGCGGCCGAGCCGCTGTTTCTTCCGATGCTGGCACATCCGATCGAGAAGGTGAAGCCGAAGGACTTGGTGTTCCCGGCACACGTGCAGCCCAAGCTGGACGGAGTCCGGTGCATCGCGAGCTGGGACGGCAACGAGATCAGGCTTATGAGCCGAGCGGGCAAGCCCTACAGCTTACCCCACGTCGAGCAGGCGTTGGCCGACCACCTGCCAAAAGGCTGGGTGTTCGACGGCGAGCTGTATCGGCACGGTCTCTCGTGCCAGACCATCACGAGCCACGTGAAGCGTCAACAGGCGGAGTCGCTCGAGATTCAGTATCACATCTACGACATTCCCCAGATAGACGGCGATGATTCACTACCGTGGGAACGCCGATTTGCCGAATTGGATCGCCTGATCCTGTCCGACAAAGGGCTGCCGTTCGCGCTTCGTGGCGTCCGGACAGTTCTGGTCGACAAGCTCGACCAGGTGTACGGATACCAAGGTGACTTCATCCAGGACGGATTCGAGGGCGCCATGCTGCGTCTCCCCGGATCTCTCTACGAGTGGGGCTACAGATCGAAGTCGCTCCTGAAGGTTAAGACTTTCCAGGACGCTGAGTTCGAGGTCCTGGATGTGATCGAAGGCGAAGGCAAGATGAAGGGCTGCGGAATCTACGTATGCCGCAACGACCTCACCGACGCCGTCTTCAACGCCACGCCGGCGTGCAGCATGGAAGATCGCGCCGCGATCTTCCGGTATAAGCAGAATTACATCGGCAAGAAGCTGACCGTCAAATTCTTCGACCGCACAGAGGATCAGGTTCCTCGTTTCCCGGTCGCGAAACTGATTAGAGCCGAGGAGGACTTGGGATGAATCTCGAGCTATACGAGCCGAAGTTCCATCACGACTGCGACAAGTGCGAGTTCCTGGGTGGGTATAAGGAAGGCGACGAGCGCGCCGATGTTTACATCTGCCCTTCGTGTCTTGGAATGTCTGTGATCGCGCGTCTCGGCGACGACGGTCCCGACTACTATTCGTCGGACATCCGGCTGATGCTCGCCCACGAGACTGGGTGTTTCGGTGGAAGGGCGGCCCTGCATTTCGTCCGCGAGCTGCTCCGGAACGGTCGCATCGAACTCACGGTCGGGCCTAAGAAGAAGGAGCCCTGGGATGACTGAGCGCACACGCGCTAAGAAGAGAGAGACTAAGCATCGCGACGGAACCATGACGGTTGAGTACTATCGGCTTTGGCCGGATCATACCTGGGATACTGATTTCATCAAAATTCCAGGCATGAACTCCAACCTGGATCTCAATACACAGATCAACAATGCTGTTTGTGATATGCGCTGGGAGAAAGGCGGCCCCGTGGCGGTCGGACTCTATTGCGCTGACGCCGGCGAGGAGGAATAGATGCCTTACGTCAGTCTTGATGGCGGCCAGACTTGGAAGGACATAGAGAACGTCCGGATCCAGGTCGGGAATATCGACTGTGACAACAGGATGGATCTTCTGCTGAACTGCACCCATGAGGGTGTCGTGTTCGACGTGACGAAGAGCCATCACCTTCTAGGCGACGAGGTAGTGGCAACGCGATCCCGCACCTACGAAGAGATCGCGGCCCAGATGCTGGATGACGCCGAGTACGAAGAACCATGACCCAGCCAACTAAGGATCGTGCACCGCGGCGAGACACCAAGGCCGCGATCGACGAGTTGATCCAGATGATCCAGACGAGGGACGCGCGGTTTGTCGGGAAGACTACCGGGGAGCTCTGTGCACGCCGCGGTTTGACCGAGAAGTGCTTCCTGGAAATCATGGCGCAGTATCCGGCGATCGTCCGGAAGCGCGAGACCACCAATCTGTGGGGTTTCTGGCCGTGATGAGCCCCGAACAAGAAGCGGTGATCAACCGGCTTATCCGGATCCAGCAGCGAGAGAAAATACGAGCCGAGGTTCGGCATCTGATCTCGTTGCTGTCCTGTATGAAAGAATACCGGATCACACTACCGACGTGGGTTCGAGAAATGAAGAGGAACTGATGTACCAAGACGAAGTAGCCCAGAACCCCGAGATGCGGGCCGTGATCGCTGCCAATATGGCACTGTCGAAGGCGGGGAAGGGCATGCCCATCCAAGTAGTGGAGCGCCTGAACGACGGATTGTGGGTCGCGCTGAACTGCAGCGTGGATCTGCTCGGAGACGTGGCCTGCATGCTGAATAAACTGGGCTGCGAGGCCAGATCGGCGCCGCGCACCAGTCTCTTCGTTCCATTTCGAGATACGGTCCGCGACAACTTTCAATGGTTCATCCGGATCAACGGAGGCCCAGATGGGAAATAAACCGACCAAGTGCCCGGACTGCTACGTCGAGCCGGGACGAAAGCACCAGCAGGGCTGCGATGTCGAGCGGTGCTCGGTATGCGGCGGCCAGCGTCTTATGTGCGAAGGAACCGAGGAGTGCGAGGGCCACGACCCCAAGCTGGTCAAGTGGACCGGCTTCTGGCCTACCGATCCACAATAGGGTTGAAATCAACTCTATTGTCACGATCCTGGGAGGGTGAGCCTTTCCAGGAAACTGTCTCGCGAAATCAGGAATCGTTATCACGGTCAGAAGGGTCCGAACGGCCGCCGTTTGTGCCGCTGGTGCGGGACCGAAGTCAAACCGCCTCGCCGTACCTTCTGCGGCGACCCATGCGTGCACGAATGGCGCATCAGGACCGACGCCGGGTACGTTCGGACCGCGGTCGAAACCAGGGATCATGGGATCTGCGGAATCTGCGGGGCCGATTGCGCGCGTATTGCCCGCATCGCCAAGATCCTGCTGTATGCGCCGGACGATCAGAATCCGCACCCGACCTGGTGTCGCGGATCTTATCACAGCTACATGTGCCAGCACCCGAGCCACAAGGAAGTCGCGGCGTTCCTGAGGGAGCTCGGGTTCGACCAGCACCGCAAGTCCTTGTGGGATGCGGACCATGTCCTGGAAGTCGTGAACGGCGGGGGCGAGTGCGGGCTCGAGAACTACATGACCCTGTGCCAGCCCTGTCATAAGGCCAAGACCAAGAAACTGGCCCAGGATCGCGCCAAAGCCCGCCGGGAAGCCAAGAAAACAGGCCAACCGCACGGTAATGACACATCAAAACAATAGACTTGCTTTCACGCTTTAGACGTCACAATGGCCGGCCATGGACTTCAGTGAAAAGCTTATCGGGGGCGCGATCCTGATCGTGGTTGCGGCCACTATGTGGTTCAACCTGACCCCGGCCGCTACCCTGAACGGCAAAGAGCTGATCGATCCCAAGACCCAGTTCCACGTGGTGCGCCACGGCGACCAGGTGGACGGGACCGTTGAGGTCACCCACGTGGCCTCCGGGGACAAGTTCACCGCCGACGTATCGTCGGGTCAGTTCTACCAGACGCCTGATCAGGCCGACTCCGACAAGTGGTCGACGCGCGTCCTGCGGGACCGTTACCTGATAGACCCCGGTTTCGACATCGGAACCTTCGCTGGCGCGTACATGGGCGGCTCCACCGAGAACCACGACGGCATGGCCGTCGGTATCCGGTACAGTCCCGTTCGACTCCTGTACGGCACCACTGCGCCGGATCTGTTGATCGGCCAGGACGGCGCCGGCGTAGGACTCAGCTTGTATCCGCCGCCCGATTACTTCGGGCACAATTGGAGTCATTTCGGGATCGGGTTCGGTCGCCTGTGGGATTACCAGGGCGGCGACTCCGACAATATTTTGTATGGGTCGTTCACGACTCGCTTCTGAGGGGACCACATGGCCACGCTCGACGACATCACGAAACTGATTGCCAGCGATCTCAAGGGCAAGATCGACGCGCTGGGTGCCAAAGCGACGCCGCGATTCGGATCATCGCGCCTCCTGGTTACCCTCGGGATCATCCTGGGTCTGGTGTGGTTCTTCCACGGCCAGATCGGGAACGTGTTGGGCATGATCGAGACGCTCGCGATCGCCTTCTTGGTGTGCCGGACCGCGTCCGATGTCGCCACGATCGTGATGGACGGCCTTATCCGCAAAGAGATCGCCAAGCAGCTGAGCCAAGACGGCCAGCTATCAGAAGAAGACCGAGCCGCTCTGGATTCGGTCAAGGAGAACATGTGAGCCCGAAGCCCGCACTCGACGCGATCCTGGATGCACTTCCGGGCGGCACCACACTTCCGGTTATCATCGACGCCGTGAATCAACAGTGCGCGATTCCGGCCAAGGCAGAACCCGAGTGGCGCCTCGCCAACCAGGACCGGACGTATCCGCTGCGCGAGATCATCGCGTCGCTGGCCCGCACCGGCTTTCGGCTGAAGCGCCAGCGCGACGAGAAGGGCAACAAAGACGAATACGTGTACGTGCGCCTGAACGACGCCTAATCAGACGAGCCTCTGGCTCTTTGAATCTCAGCAATCCCAGTCTCGCGACTGGGATTTTGTTTTATGAACCACAAGGAATCATATGGCTCACAATCTCGCTCGTAAGGCCGATGGATCTGCCGCGATGTTCTCCCTCAAGGAGCCCGCATGGCACGGTCTCGGCACTATTATCGATAAGCCGATCCAGGACACCGAAGTTCTGGAACTCGCTGGTCTGAATTGGATCGTCGAGAAGAAACCCCTCTACCACGCCGAAGTGATCGATATCGGGGGCGGAGAAACGCAATCGATCTACCACCAGGTCGACGGCTGGTGTTCGATGACTCGCTCCGACAACGGCGTTGTGCTGGGTCCGGTTCGCGATTCGTACGAACCGGTGCAAAACTATCAGATTATTGAGGTCGCACGCGGCATCGCCGGCGTCGATCATGATCTCATCTGGGAAACCGCCGGCGCGCTCGGTAAGGGCGAGACCGTGTGGTTTCTGGTCCGGATGCCGGATCTGATGATCCGCCTCGGCAAGGACGATACCGTCGTCCCGTACATGCTGTTCACCAACGGACACATCTACAACCATATGCTGGGAGTCGTTCCGACTCTCACCCGCGTGGTGTGTCAGAATACCCAGCGCGCGGCATTGCACGACGCAGCCATGCTGCGAGCGCGCAATCGCCGTAAGAAGAAAAAGAGTCTGTCCGGTGGCTTCATGATCCGTCACACCAAGGGCATCACCAAGGCTCTCGAGGATATCCAGAAGGCGTACGCCGGCACCCTGAAGGCCGTCGAACGAACCAAAGAAGCCTACGAGATCTTGGCGCGCAAGGACCTGACCGACGAACTGTTCCGTCAGATCATCAAGAAGACTTGGGAGAGCGTCGACGAGTCCGAGCCTGACCGGGATGAACCCGGTGAAGAGGCTAAGCCGGGCGACGAGTCGGAACGTGCGAAGGCGATGCGCGAGGCGAACGAGAAGAAGCGGTACGATACCTTGTCCGCGATTCTTGCGAGCCCGACCTGCCAGCTGGAAGGCACTAAGGACACGATCTTCAGCGCGCTTCAGTCGATTACCCAGTACATCGACCACGAGCGTCCGACTCAGCAGCGTCGCGCTATCTCGGACCAGATGGCTCGCTTCGAGTCGTCTCAGTTCGGGAACGGCGCCGACATCAAGGATCGCGCCCTGGTGGTGGCCCTCGAGGCCGCGGGTGCATTGTGATCAGCTACCTCGCCGGCACCATCGTGGCTTCGTCGCCTGGTAGCGCCGTCCTGTTGGCCGGCGCGGTCGGGTACGAAGTCATGGTCGGGAGCCGATTCCCGCTCAAGAACGGTCCTGCCACCTTGTGGATCTGGCAACACCAGACTGACAAGGGCGTGATCCTGTACGGGTTCGAATCCTACCAGGAACGCCAGCTTGCCCGCATGGTCGAGGGCACTGACGGGATCGGACCCAAGATCGCCCACAAGGTCGTGACCGAACTAGGGCACGATGCGATCGCACGCGCCGTCGTGACCGGCGACTCTTCGGGCCTACGGGTCGTGAAGGGCGTCGGGTCGACCAAGATGACCAACATCATCAACCATCTCAAGCAATCAGGAGAGCTCGCGGCCACAGTCGATCCACGGATCGGCCAGGCGCTCGCGGCATTGCGCTCTCTCGGCCACGACATCGAGGCCGCTGAGGCCATCCTGATCCCACTCGCAAGTCAGCAGCCGACCAGCGCTGTGTCGTCCCTGACCCAACAAGTCATTGTTCAGTTAGCTCGTAACAAAACGGCTTAAAGGAGTTCCCATGAAACTGCTCATCCGCGCGACTTCGGTCGCTGACCAGGCCCCCGATGAACCGCGCCAGTGCGCGGCCATCGATCTGACTCCGGATCGCGCCCGTTACTTCCTTCGTCTGCTCGGCAGCGTGGAAGCGATGGCGCGTGCTTCGGGCGCTCTCGGGGCCGAGGTCGATCACCTCGCCCTCAATTGCCCGTTCGTGTTCTGGGCCGCTCCGCGCAGTGTCGCGGACAAGCTCGGGTACAGCGTGGATCGTCTGAACCTGCTTGGTCAGGACGGAAACACCTGGATCCGTGAGTTGCCCGCGGATTATCCGCACATCGGCGCCCACCATGACTTCCAGGGCGTGAGCGTGTACATGCGCGTCTACAAGACGGGCGTGTCGTTCTCGTGCAACGCGTCCCACCAGGGCGGCTGGCTCGAAGTCGAGTCCATGATCGTCTCGAAGGACCTGCTGACCCGCATCGCCGAGTCGGCGCCGGTCGCGGCTGGCGCGGCGTGACCCCGGAAGAGTTCGTCCAGAAATTTGGGCCGGTCGAGAAGATCAAGCGGAACGACAACTGCCTGACCGACAAGGCCTGCCCAAAATGCGGGAACCGTCGCCGACTCCTGATCGAGTCCACCTGTCTAATGGACGTCAGCGACGACGGCACCGACAGCTACGGTGACGTCGAATGGGGCGATAGGAGCTACGCTCGGTGCTACGAGTGCGACCACGAAGGACACCTCGAGGACTTCACGATCGAGGACCTGGACGTATTTCTGGCCGACCCGTCGAACCTCGACCCCAACTACATCGCCCCGAACCCGCCCGTCTAGGGGTTCCCTACGTAGGTAAGATCAAGACAATAGACTTGACTACTGGTAAAAATCGTGATCCTTGGGGGCACAACTTCCCCCAAGGACACTTATGACTGAAGAAGCTCAGCCCCAGCCCGTGACCCCTGTCGAGGTTCCGCCGGCATTGGTCGAGATCGCCCAGGCACCCTCCGCGGCCGACGCGGCCAAGGAAGCCGAGATCAAAGCGGCAGCTGAGCGACGCGTGGTACTGATCAACTGGCTCGAGAAGCTCAACGAAGCGCTCAAGTCCATGGGGAACGCGATCCTGATGTCACGTCCGCCCCAGAAGGAAGAAGGCCAGTACTTCTGGGAACAGACCGGTTTCGTGGCCGAGAAGGGCAAGTTCTACTGCCGGTTCGGCAACCGCCTATACCAGCCGATCGGCGACGACGACGGCCAGGGCTTCTACCCCAGTGAGGGTTCGAAGTTCATCTGGATGCACGAATTTGCGATCGTGAAGGTCATCCCGTTCGTGGGCGCCTTCAAGGTCCAGAAGAAGGCAGACAAGGATATTGTCGACGACGAGAAGAACCCGGCCCGCCTGACCGATCATGAGCGAGACAACATGATCGAGGCCATGCAGGATATTACCGAAGAGTTCGAGGCCTTCCTGAAGGCCGAGACCGACGAGGCGATCAAGGAGCACCGCGAACGTCTCGAAGACACCATCCAGCTCGCCTCGCTCAAATGTCCCAAGCTCGACCACCGGTTGCAGCTGCTGGCGATCCAGAACCCCGAGCTCAACTCGGGCAAGAACCAGATCGACCTAGCCAAGGCCGACATCAAGTCGCTGGCCGGCGCATGCATCGAATACATGCGGATGAAGCTGTGCGACGACGACCAGCGTCGCCACTTCGCCTCCAACGAGCTGGTGCCGGGAACCGACGGCCAGAACGTCACCCAAGTTACCCTGATAGACTCCCTGTTGGCTCGACTGAATCCGCTGATACCGGAAGAGGGCAAGGAGTTCGACGACAAGGCCATCGCGGCCATCCTGGACGGCGCCGGCGTGGTCTATCCGCCGCTCGGCGAGGTCCTGAAGCCCTATGTCGGCACTGCCGACGTGCTAGGTGCCGCCAAAACCGCAGTGGAATTCCTGGGACAGGAGAAGACCCGACTTGTCAAGGGCTGAAGCCGGTAGCCTCTACAGACACACAAAACCCTGCCACTCGGCAGGGTTTTGTCATTTCCACGGAGGTCCATTTGCCTTTCAGGCAATCCTATTGTACATGATTCATACGGGACCATTTGGACGATGTCCACATCGTGACAAACAACTTGACCGGATGTAAAAGGTCAGCATCGTCCTCCCCTTATCCAACGGAGACCGACTATGAGCGGAACCAAGAAAACCCAGAAGCGACGGCCAGAGCTGTTGGAGAACACCGTCCAACACGGCCTCAGCTTCCTCGAGCAGGCGCTGTTGGGTGTCAAAGCCCCGAAGCAGCCGAAACCGAAACCACTACCTGTCGCGAAGACCACCAATCGGGTGGCCAAGTGGATCCAGGCCACCGACCCCACGCCGAGCCTGACCCCGAAGGAACAGGCCCGCCCCGCCAAGTCGTCTCACACCCGTCCGGAGAAACTTGCTCCGTACGAAGAGGCGATCTGTAAGGCTTATAATGAGAATGCGACGCTGCGCGATCTTGCGGCCCGCTACGACACCACGGTTGTCATGATTCGACGCGTCCTGGTGAAACATAAGATCCCAATGCGCCCTGTTGGTCGTATTTCCGGCAAGCCCAGCGCTGCCTACGATCAGCTCATCAAGGTGACCCCTAAGCAGCGCGACTGGATCCTTGAGGAAGACCTCAAGGGCACCGAGCACACCGTCTTGGCCGAGAAGCTCGGGATCTCGAAGGAACGGGTGCGTCAAATCTGCCTAAAGGCCGGTCATCCTAGCCGTCGTCAGGTGCAGCGTGTGCAGCGTGAGCAGCAAGCGATCACCGATGAGAGCGAGAAGATCAAACGCTACGTCGAACGTCGCGAACAGGTCATGACCATCACGCCGGTGATGGAGAAAGCCGCGGCCATGTGGGCCCAGGGCAAGACCGTGCATATCATCGCGAAGACACTGAAGATTTCCCCGAATTCGATGGGGGTCCACATCTCGCGCTGGCGCGGACGCCACCCGAAGCTGTTTCCGCGGCGTTATGCGCAAAAAGTGAGCGAATGAGGCGTTAGTTTTCGACGCATTGCTAACCAAATCTTAATAGGGTACAGAAGAGCTAGGTGACATCGCCTAGCTCTTCGCGTCTCACGGGGCGACTCACACGTCTCACTCTACCATTAAACAATACATTTGTTTGTGATGGGACGGTGTAATAATCCTCCCATACAGGAGGATTACCATGCAGGACGTGAAGGCTCAGATAAAACGCGAGCTGATCCGTATGGCCGCCCTGGAGGACCAGGCGCGTGCCAAGATGGAAGAACAATACGAACGACTCATCAGGATCGCCGAGGAAGGCCCAGCCGCTGACGGCTCGGACACCGCCCTCCTGCGCGAATTGTGCTTCTACATGGTCGGGTCTCTCGACCACGAGCACGCCCAGAACCAATTCGAAATACTCGAACTCGAGTAACTACATTAGGTAATTCATGAACCTGATCATTCAGGCTGCCAAGTTCGCCGAGAAGGCGCATCGTGGCCAGCTCAGGAAATACACGAACCGACCCTATATCGAGCACCCGGGTCGCGTGGCGGCCCGACTGTGCAGGCACCCCCGATTCACCAACGACGAGTTCATCGCCGCAGCGTGGCTCCACGACGTCGTCGAGGACTGTGGGGTCAAGCTGGACGACATCTGGCGTGAGTTCAACTGCTTCACGTCGATCCACCATATCGTCCACGACCTCACGAATCCGTCCAAGCAGCACCCCGAACTCAGTCGCGCTGAGCGCAAGGCGCTCGATCGCAAGCATATCGCGAGCCTGATTCCGGGCGTCAAGTGCATCAAGCTGGCGGATCGAATCGACAACTTGCTCGACATGGCCGGCGCCGATGAGGACTTCAAGCGCCTCTACGGGACCGAGTCGATGCAGCTCTATCGGGAAGCCCTGGTGGGCACCGATCCAGAACTTGAAGAAGAATACCTCGAGGCGGTTAAAAGCCTCGGAATAGGACAACCGTGGGAGCTGAAGTAACACAACGTCCGCGGATACCGCTGGAAGACTTGATTTGGGAATCGATCGGTCCAGCCGACGCTCCCAACTGTAACCTGAAAGCGTCTCTCCAGATCGGCCCCGCTCTGTTTCATGTCGAGGCCATCCAGGTCGGTTTCGAGGAAGTTCAGGGCGCTGCACACCTATCGTGCTTTGGAACTTTCGAGGACTTCGTGACCGCGATCGAACCCGGCGGGCCTTTCGAGACCATCCGGATCACTGGCCGCGAATACGCGGTGTTCTGTTACCCGTACGCGAAATAGGAAACCCTATGAGCATGACCATCTTTGTGGTCCAGAAGCATTCGTTCAACCGGGACAGCGACTATCCTTACCAAGAAGAGGGCAGCTTCCCTCGCGAAGCTTACCGATCTGGGGAACAGGCGCGCCAGAAGTGTGACGAGCTGAACGACGACAAGTACATCACCGAGAACCCGTTCGATTGGAACGAAGATCCCCTCTACGGTGCCGACCTTGGACGCCTGAGCGAGATCGAAGGCCTCACCGACATAGCTGACAAAGACGACGTCAATGATCGCTGGGGCGATCTTTCTGATAACAGCCGAATTAGTGTTTGGCGCGACCATATCTCCGACAACTACTTCTTCACGGTCCGCGAGATTCAGTTGGTCGACTGCGAGGTCCGCGAGCCGGCTGAGACCGCCTGAAGATCAAATCAATAGCTCGCCAGAAAGGGGCATTATGCAAATCTTTGTGATCTTACAGAACAACATCGAGTACCATGATGACCGGTGCTTCCGGTATGCCGACGGGTACAGCGCTGCCATAGACTCGTACCGGTCGCACGAAGCGGCCCTGAATGAACTCCATCGTCTCAACGCCGAGCGGTGCGGAACCCGGAACGTATTCGAATACAATGATCCGGACGACGGCGATGCGTTCGATGAAGACAAGCTCGAGAATATCCGGGACTATCTGGATATGAGCGAAGACGACCTGTCTGACTTCGACGACCTGAACAACATGTGGGACGATCTGACTTCTGATCAGCGTCGGTGGCTCTGGGAGCAATCGAATGTTGATCACCAGCTGTTCTACAGCATCCAGGAACTTCCGCTGTCGGACTGCCAAGTTCGGGAGCCGGCCGCGGCCACCTGATAGCTAAAGAAAAGAGATTCGATGGCGAGAGCCAAACCAAAGAACAAGTCGATGGTTTGGGTCCTGGTGATCAACCATCGCCACGGAACCGACATCGACGTATTCGCGACCGAGGATCTCGCCCGCGAGTCCTTGTTGGAGTACGTGACTGACTGGTGGAGCGAAGTGGGCGGCACGCAGCCCACCAGCCCATACCAGGCAGTCGACCGGTACTTCCAGACCGTCGACGGAGAATGGTACGAACTGGAAGAACGACCGGTGCATCAATGAAGCTGTGGCTGGACGATAAACGCCCCATGCCGTGGCCCTACACGGTCCACGTCAAGACGGCCAGTGAAGCGATCGCTGAACTCGAGGCTGGTGGAGTGACCCATATCAGCCTCGATCATGACCTCGGCGACATTCAGAAGACCGGCAACGGCTACATGGTAGCGTGCTGGATCGAGAAAGCCGCCTACGAAGGAGTGCTCGAGCGCCTCGAATGGGCGGTCCACAGCATGAATCCGATCGGCGCCGAGAACATGCGGCGCGCCCTCCAGAACGCCGACCGGTTCTGGGCCCAGTACGAGAACCCCCTACCGGACGATTGTCCGGATCAGAAGCGGAGAACCCATGACCAAGACGAAGAAGACCAGGGCTAAGCAGAAGACCTATACGTTGATCGGGTTCTATCCGGATACCAAGCAACGTTGGGCAAGCTTTTGCGAAGCGAAAAATCCTAACGAGGCCGAACGGATGATGGCCGAAGAGTACCCGTGCGCCGTGATTTGCGGCGTCATTGAAGGCAATCACAAGTGCGTCGACACCAACCCTTATATCGAGTGAGGATCCATGCGTCAGAAACTCAAAGAACTCAGGTTCCTGTATCGTCCGGAGAACCACGGCGGTCGCTATCCTGTCGTCAAGATGTCTCAGACCCATCTCGACAACGGCGCCACTGACCGGGAGCGCGTTATGTTGGACCTGCGTGGCGCTAACAGCGTCGACGTGGCCCAGTGTGATCTGCAGCTCGGGATCCCCGATCAGAGTGGTCGATAGTCCATGAGACAGAAACTCTATGGACGTCGGTTCATCTATCGCCCCGGCTCGTACGGTCACCGTTACTACGTGAAGGCCATCCAGGATGGGTCGCAAGGATACGAAAAGGAACAGGTTCAGATCCAAGTGCCCCACGCGGGCGGCTTGAACGTAAGGTCATCCGACCTCGTCCTCGGGCTTCCTGAGGTCCAGAGCTAACCATGCGACAGAAGCTCAAAGAGAAACGATTCCTGTACAGACAAGACCGTCACGGCCGGGATTATCCGGTCATCAAGATCGAAGCGGCCACGTCGCGCGGATACGACCGCGAGCGTGTTTGCGTCCGTCTACGTGGCGACCATCTGTTCGACGTTGATCAGTCGGAACTGACTGTCGACGTCCCTAGCCGGGAGTAACCATGCGCGAGAAACTCAAAGAGCGACGCTTCATTTACGACCAGCGCTCGCATGGCCGGAACTATCCGGTCATCACCATCGAGTCCGCGCCCATCGCAGGCTGCCCTACCGAGATGGTGCTGGTCAACGTGCGCGGAGGCTACGCGCTGAATGCGAGAGCGTCCGAGCTCACGATCGATATCCCAACTCCACCGAGAGAATAATGCGACAGAAACTGAAGGATTTGGTTTGGTTATTCAAGAAATCGTCTTGGCGCGGCAAGTATCCGGTGGTCAAGATGGCGGAGCCTTCCACGGACGAGCTGCATTCCTACCGCAGCGAAGCCGTGGCAGCCGAGGTCCGCGGCGGGCACCACGTCAGTGGGCCGGCGAGCGACTATTCGCTGGGCCAGGCCGACCCCGAGGGGCGCTGATGCGCGAGAAGCTCAAGAACCACTGCTTCGCGTACCTCGGGGCCGATGGGTATTACAGCCGGGTCAGATCCATCGCCGAGCCATCGCGGCTGCATGAAAATGATGTCGAGCGCGTGTTCATCTCGACTCGGGTCATGGGGAACGTCTACCACCAAGAGGTCCCGGCCGCACAGCTGCGGTTCACCCGGGTGACCAAATTTATGGTCGAGCGCGAACTCTGATCAGTCGACGACGAACTCGTGATCAGAGTTGTTGTGAATCACGGGTGCGGTGAGTTCATTCGCGATCTCGTGGCAGGCGTGCCGGAGCTCCGGCGTATCGATCTGGCCGTTGAGCCCGACCGCGCTGCCATAGTCCTGGAGGAGTCCAGGGATCGCGTTCATGAATTCCTTGGTGTCGATCGCCGAATAGACCGGTTCGATGTTGAGCCGCTGCAGGGCCCAGCCCCAGCCGGGCTCGCCGATGCCCCATTGGTAATAGACCGGGGCGAACAGGTTCTGTTCGGATTCGAGGCCGAGCTTACGGGCCATCGAGGCCAGGTACGCGCAGGTCGGGTATCCGCCCGGCGTGAATACCAAGCGCTTCGGGAAGACGCCGTCTTGGGCCAGGAGCTCGGCCACCGGGGTCGTGCCGTCGCCATTGCAGGATTCGATGATCAGGATGTCCGGAGTGTCGTGGCCGGCTCGGTAGAGCCATTCGGCCAGCATGTGGATCCGAATCATTCCCGCCGTGTAGGACTTGTCCGAGTAGCCGCCGTGACCCGAGAGGTCATAGCCCCAGTGGATTGACGGGGCGATCTTGGCGTCCAGGAAGCTCGGCAAGATGTCGTCAAGGCAGTCCCGGAAGGCGCCGTTGTGATCCCACATCATCAGGCACCAGTGTTCCAGCATGTCGTCATCGAGACCGTACTGGGACCGGATCAGGACCTTCGCCTGCTCCCGCGTCATGACCCGGTTGCAGAAGATGATGGTGTCGTCGTCGAAGCTGGGATAGCTGGCCAACCGGTACAGGATCTCGGCCTTCTGGGCCCCGAGCGTGAAGACGCCCGAGATGGAAATCATGGGCTCGCAGACAGGGTCGAACCGGAATTTGCCGGCGTCGACCGCATCGTACCAGTGCTGGAACCACGCATTGACGTGGTGTGACTCAAAGACAGTGCCGTCGACACGGTGAACCGTGACGTTGATGACACTGGCCAGAGCAAGCCAGCTGAACACGAAACTGACGACATAATTGACCCAACGCGGCAAACCACCTGTGTGATTCGGGATCAGCATACCCATTACCATAACACTATTGTTTCTGGCAGCAAACCTATTGTTACGATCCAGAAGGGTCGTCAGACCCTTGAAAGGACAGCTCTTATGAGCCTTCTATTCGAAATTGGCAAGATCATCGCGGAGTCCGAAAAGGACGACACCAAAGAGAAATACAACATCGAGTGCTTCGCGACCACGGATGGCAAGTCCTACATGGCCCGCGAGGCGACCAATACGGTCAAGGCTCTGCCGCCCGGGGTCTATCAGTACCAAATGAACCACGGCACCATGTATTTCGTCAAGCAAGACATCCCGACGTGCAAGATCGTCGGGGACAAGACCCAGCAGGGCGTCCTGGCTGAGCTCGACAAGTTCTGGAACGGTTCCGAGCTCTACCAGCAGCTCGGGTTCCCGCACAAGCGCGGCGTCCTTCTGTACGGGCTGCCCGGCATGGGCAAGACCACCCTGATCCGACTCATCATCCAGGACGTGATGTCGCGCGGCGGCATCTGTCTCGAGCTGGGTCACTTCGGGACCTTTCCGGCCGCCATGGATGTCTTCCGGGCCGCGTGTCCGACGACACCGGTGGTCGTCATGGTCGAGGACCTCGATCGCTATATGGATGGCGGGTACGAGGAAGCGATCCTGAACGTGTTGGATGGATCGTTCGCGATCGAGCACGTCTTGTTCGTGGCGTCGACCAACAAGAAGGAAGATCTGTCGGAGCGGCTCATCCGTCCCAGCAGGTTCGATTGCCCGGTCGAGATCAAGCCGCCGGATGCGGAAGCTCGCCGGAATTACATCAAGGGTTTGATCCCGAACGCGCCCGACGCTGCGGTCGAGGACCTGGTCGCGAAGTCGAACAACAAATCCATCGCGGATCTGAAGGAGCTGGTGCTCCAGCGCACGCTCTACAAGCGGCCCACCTGAGGGCGCTTGATCTGGCGGTTCCCTCTTTGGGACCGCCTTATGAAAAACAAACACCCCAGAGGGCTCATGTACCTCGCCCAAACTACCAATTTCAAGATCA
>Ga0310810_10000169_pt1 | contig 65947 bp, 48 predicted proteins | sample NCmetagenome_FD_207641 | JGI IMG/M metagenome (GOLD analysis project Ga0310810, IMG submission 207641) | Soil microbial communities from experimental microcosm in Duke University, North Carolina, United States - NC | ecosystem: Engineered > Artificial ecosystem > Soil microcosm > Unclassified ...
CTGCAATTGGCTCGATAGACATCAGTTTATTCCCGTCCTCACAGCCTTGGCGGCTGCCCACAGCTTGCGCGCGTCTACCTCAGGTGAGATGATTTTCCCGAGGTTCCCGAATGAGAAAATCCGCCTTAATCGGCGCGCTTGTCTTCCTCTTTGCCGTAACGGCCTCCCCGCAGGCGCAGTCGCCCAAACGAAAAAAGCTGCTGGCCATCGGGTTGTCCGCGGGTTTCCAGCACGATTCAGTTTCACACGGCTTGGCCACCATCTGGAAGATCGGGCAGCAGTCGGGCCTTTGGGATACGTTCATCCGCACCGATACTCAACTACTCACCAAGAAAAAACTGGGTAGCAACGGCAAAAACATCGACTATTTCGACGCCGTGATGTTTTACACCACCGGCGAGCTGCCGATGGATGACGAGCAGAAAGCCGCGCTCATGTCGTTTGTAAAGGACGACGGCAAAGGATTTCTGGGCACGCATTCCGCCACCGATACCTTCTACAAGTGGCCGGAATATGGCGAAATGATCGGCGGCTATTTCAACGATCATCCGTGGCACCAGAAGGTCACTGTCAAGGTGGAGGACCGCGACTTTCCCGCGACCAAGCACTTTCCGCCCACGTTCGAGATCACCGACGAGATCTACCAGTTCAAAGAGTACTCGCGTGACCGGGTGCGCGTGCTCATGAGTCTGGACCCAAACTCGGTCGATCTCACGAAAAAGAATGTCCATCGCACCGACAAGGATTTCGCCGTAACGTGGGTTCGCAATTTCGGCAAAGGACGCGTTTTCTATTCCTCGCTGGGCCACGAGGAACAGGTGTGGGACCGGCCGGACATTCAACAGATGTGGCTGGAGGCAGTCAAGTGGGCTATGGGAATGACCCCGGGTGACGCCACGCCGCGGCCCAAGCCCGCGGACTGAAATTGCCGGAGTAATATGGGTTCGCCGCGGCTAATCAAAATCCGGTAGAGTGGATACTGCTGTCCAGAAAGTTCTTGACAGGACTGCGAATCTCGGATAGCCTAAACCAAATTCCATACGCTCAGGAGGTAAGGGGAATTCTATGGGTTTTCTGACTTCCTTACCATACGCAAGAAAGTTAGCTTTATCGCTTGCTCTCGTGGCTTTGCCACTAGCGGCGCAGACGGGTCTCGGCGTGGTTCGTGGCACTGTGCAAGACACTAGTAATGCCGTAATGCCGAACGCCAAGGTTACGCTGACTCATGCGGCCACCGGAACGGTGCAGACCAGCACCACAAACTCTGCCGGCATTTACTATTTCGGTGGCGCCCCCATTGGCCCCTACACGCTGGCGGTCGAAGCTGCCGGCTTCAGAAAATGGGAAGGGACCCTGACAGTGCAGGCCGGTCAAACCGTCGTCGTCGATCCGGTGATGGAGGTTGGCAAACTCGAGAATACCGTGGAGGTCACCGGGGCGGCTCCCGTCATCGCTACCCAGGGCGGCCAGGTGAGCGACGTCAAGGACGCGTTGCGCATCCATGATCTGCCGCTCAACGGCCGGCAGATCTCCAATTTGTTTGTTTTGACGCCCGGCGTAGAAGGAGGCGGCAATCCGCGGACTAACGGTATGAAGGTTGGCTCGACGGAGATGTTGTTAGATGGAATCTCCTACGTCGACCGATTCGGCGGCGGGATTTCCCGTGTGCAACCGGGCCTCGACACGATCCAGGAGTTCCGTATCGAGACTGCAGGCTCCGGCGCTCAGAATTCGCGTCCGGCCACCATCGAGCTGGTCACGCGCAGTGGCTCGAACGAGTTCCATGGCGCTCTGTTTGAGACGTTTCGCAATAACGGGAGCGGTCTGCGGGCTCGGGCGCGCCAGGACTTCGGCCCTGCCGCCAAACTGATCCGCAACGAGTACGGTGGCTATGCGGGCGGGCCGGTGTGGGTGCCGGGCGTTTATAACGGCAAGAACAAGACTTTCTGGTTTGTCGACTGGGAGGGCATGAAACAGCGCCAGCAGACGTTTGCCTCTACCGGCGTGGCGACGGATGCCATGTGGAACGGCGATCTCAGCAATATTACCGATTCCAATGGCGACATTTACACACTCTACGATCCGTTTTCCACACACGGAGCCAACGGCGCACGGACGCCGATGCCCAACAACATAATCCCTTCGACCTATCTCAACCCGGTTGCCAAAGTGATGCAGAGCATTTCGCCGACGCCCAAGGGTCCGGACGCCGGTGGCAACCCCTGGCTCGAGCAGAACTTCCAGACCTACTACCCCATTACGCAAGACCTACACAGTCTGACGCTGCGGGGTGACCATTATTTTTCCGATAGGGACAATATCTCAGGGCGCTTCACAAACTCACCCACCAGCAACAAGCAATGGGGCGGAAAGTACGGTTTTCCACCGGCGGGCTGCACCAATTGCGGCGGTACGGGACGAGCCGACAACTATGTGTATTCCGAGTACGCGCGCTGGAACCACGTCTTTTCGCCGACGTTCCTGAACGAATTTCAAGCATCCGCTCATCGCTCGGTCGCCTACTACGGCACTCTGGGGGACAACACCAAGTGGGCCGACAAGCTGGGGTTCCCGAATCCGTTTGGCGTGACCGGCTGGCCGACAATCTATACAGATGCCTACAGCCTGTTTTATTACGGAGGATGGGACGGCGACAACTTACACAACCAGAACCTGACATCCTTCCAGGTTGAAGACAATGTCACGTGGATCAAAGGCAAGCATACGGTAAAGTTCGGTTTTAAGGGGCGCCAGGAATATAACAACATTCAAGAATTGCAGCAGGCCGAGGGTTCTCACAGCTTTTACTCGAGTTGGACGGGGCTGTACGATCCTTCAGCCGACGGGATTACTTCTTATACCGGTTCCGGGTTCGCCGAAATACTCATGGGCATGCCGACCGCTCTGCGGAATCAGTACAACCGTGGTTACTTCTATTTCCAGCAGAAGGAGCTGGGGTTGTATTTCAACGACACTTTCAAGGTGACCCCGCGGCTGACTGTGGACTACGGCCTCCGGTGGGATCACTGGACGCCATACCACGAGAAGTACAACCGCCTGGTTAATCTGGATCCGACCAACTATGTCGGGAAGTTCCAGGTGATCACCCCGGGTAGTACGACCATTGAAAGCCTGCCCAACATTCCTTCCGGCGTGCTCGCGTCGTGGGCGGCCCGTGGATTGACTTGGACAACAGCGGACCAAGCCCATTTCCCAAGCGCCCTGGTTCAAAACTACTGGAAAGATTTTGGGCCCAGGCTGGCAGTGGCCTATAAGCTGTCCGACAAGTGGGTTTTGCGCGCGGGCTACGGGATGTACTATTGGCCGATGCCGCTCTCCCAGATCCTCCAGGCATCGCGAACCAATCCACCCCTGAACTTAGGGTTCTCCAATCACCGGGACAACGACAATGGAGCCTACTTCAATCGCTCGCTTCTTATCGCACCCGACCCCAGCAAGGACATCATGCCAAATGTCCAGGTCGATGTCACTGGTATTGCGGGTATCCCCAGTACGTCCAGGAGTATTTTTATTTTCGACCCGCGCAACTGGGCCGACGACCGGTCCCAGCAGTGGACGTTTACAATAGAAAGGGAGTTGATGAAGGACACTTCGCTGAGGTTGACGTACCTTGGTAACCACGGCAGCAACCTGGAGCAGCGGCTCGGTTGGAACAGTGTCGAATCGCAGTGGAACTATCAGACTGACACTGGGTTGGCGGCCGATCCCAACGGCGACTTGCGGCGGCCCGACCCGAACTGGAACGGCACTGTGGAGTCGCACGTGGGCTATTCCAATTCGCATTCTATGCAAGCGGAAGTCCAGCGGCGCTTTTCAAATGGTTTGGCTTTCCAATGGTTCTACACCTATAACCACGCTTTGACCACGAGTGATGAGGGCGGTTTCGGCTCCGGCGGTGGCGGCGCGCTCGTTCCCGAAAACTCTACCATTCTGGGCAACCCGAATCTATCTTTGAGCGACCGGCTCCGCCTGGTGTATTACAACTCGGGATCTGTCCCGCCGCACCGGATCACTTGGAACGGCGTTTACCAACTTCCCTTCGGCAAGGGCAAGAAGTTTGCCGGCAATTCCTCAAAACCATTGGACATGGTGATTGGAGGGTGGCAGGTCGCGTTCATTGGCACGTGGCGGAGCGGCAACTGGTTGGGCGTCAATGGTTATGCGTTCGGCGACCCCACTCTAAGTGCAGACCAGAGGCTGAAGATGAACATCTTCGGCAAAAACCAAGAGCTGTATTTTCGGGGAGATTTTGATCCTACTCAGGCCACCAACGTAGACTTGGCGAAACTCGAGCAGCTCATTCCCGTCGATCGGTCACAGCGCGTCATCCATCCGCTTGGATCTAGTTTCAACAACCGGCTGCCGTTCCAACTCGCCGACGGATCCATCCGGCAGACGAGCGTTACCGATCTGCTGAATTGGACCCCGCACAATTTCTTCCTGGGTCCCGGGGCCTTCAACCAGGATTTCTCGGTGTTCAAGTACTTCAACTTCACCGAGAGAATCAAGCTGCGGTTCACGTCGGACTTTTTCAACGTAACCAACCACCCGACCAACAAAGACCCGAACGGGAGTACCGGTCTGGTGGATCTCAGCCAGCAGGCGAACGACCCGCGTATCATTCAGTTCTCGCTGCGGCTGGAGTTTTAGCAACGGAGGGCGGTCCTCTCGGGGCCACCCTGTCCATCGCTCAGTCAAGTAAATCCTCGGCAGCGCTCAGAAGGGCGCCGCCTGCCCTGCGCCGCATGCGAAAATAGTCTTCTTGCGGCATTCCGTTTTCATTCTGCCGATCCTTCTTTGCATAGGCTGCCAAAAAGCACCTGTTCCCGCTCAGCCGGCGGCGTCCGTCTTCAGGCCCTACCGTTTCGACGATGAGTTCCAATCGTCGGCCACCGTTTCGGCGTCGTCCATGCCTTCCTCGGCTTTGATGGCCGATCCGATCGTCTGGCACAACTTCAGATCGGAAAACGACATTACCTGGATTTTGCTGCGCGGACGCATCGGATACCGCGAGGGCGATCTCGTCGTGAAGGGCGACGGCAGCACGCCTGTCATTCTGGCGCCCAAAGCGCCGCTTATCGAGTGGAGCCGCTACGAAGCCGTCGAAATCCGCATGCTGGCTGAAGGCGGGAAGGAGATTAAGGTCAAGATCGGCAATGACGAATACCGGCAGAAAATCGGCCCGCCGCGGCAATATAACGACTACCGTTTCGAAGTACACATCGAGGAGGCAGGCAGTCGGCCACTGGCCATCATGCCGACCGACGGCCTCTTCGACCTCGTGGCCATCCAATCCATCCGGCTCGTACCGCGAAAAGCGGACTTCCAGCAAACCGCCGGCCGTCAATTCATCGGCAAGCGCGACGAGTACCGCAACACGCTGTACGTGCACTCGCCGGCCACCGTGACTTTCGAAGTGCCGGTCCCCAAGGACGGCCGGTTGCATTTCGGCATGGGGATCACGGAGAAGAACAGCCCGGTGACATTCCACGTAGTGGCGGACTCGAAGGAGTTGTACACCAAGAAGATCACGGCTCCCGATTCCTGGGAGGACGCGGACGTGGATCTTTCCCCGTACGGCGGAAGAAGCGTCAAACTGGCGTTCGAAACCAGCGCGGAGAAGCAGGGGGCGGTGGCGCTGTGGGCCAATCCCCTGCTCACCACGAAAGCTCCTAAGAGCCGGCCGAACGTGCTCGTGTATATGATCGACACGGAACGCGCGGATCACACCAGCGTCTACGGCTACGCCCGAGACACGACACCCTTTCTAAAGAAGCTGGCCGCTCAGGGGCTGGTCTTCGACGATTGCCAGGTGCAGGCCACCTGGACCAAGCCGTCGGTCGCTTCACTGCTGACCTCGCTTTACTCGTTCACTCACGGAATTGCGCGAGACTACGATACGATTCCCAGCGGCGCCACCACTCTCGCCGAGCAGTTGCGCGCCGCCGGGTATATCACCGCGGGGATCGTGGCCAACCCCTTCGCCGGCAGGCTCTCCGGACTGCAGCGCGGCTTCGATTATCTTTCGGAATGGGCGGTGATCCAGCGCCACAGAAAAGACGCAGAGGATCGTGCCACGGACTCCGCCGCGGTGAACAAGATCGTATTTCCGTGGCTGGAGCAGCATCGGGACGAACCGTTCTTCCTTTACGCGCACGCGACCGATCCGCATGCACCTTACCGGCCCCCGGCAGGATTCGAAGAGCGGTTTGCCGATTCCGCGAATACGGCTGAATTCAACAGAAACTATAAAAGACTCGTGGATAAACGCAGCTACGGTGGCGGCGCCGTGGTCAGCCGGGCGGTGTGCCGACGCGAGGGGCTGAATCCCGACCGCTTCATCCATCAGGCTATAGACCGATATGACGGCGAGATTCTGCACAACGACTGGAGCCTGGAGCAGCTGGTCGACAAGCTGAAGCAGATCGGGGTACTGGATAACACTCTAATCATTGTGGTCTCCGATCATGGCGAGGAATTCTGGGAGCATGGATGGACCGCGCACGGACAATCGCTCTACCAGGAGCTGACCCACGGTGTCTTTGTCATGTGGAATCCAAAGCTGATGCCAACGCCGCGGCGAGTCAGCGAGCCGGTGCAGTTGATTGACGTGATGCCGACGATCCTGGATTTGCTAGACCTCAAGATTCCGGATATGGTGCAGGGGCAGAGCTTGGCCGCATTCGCCAAACGGCAGCCATTTCAGCGGCGCGGTCCGGTGATGACGTCGCGATACGCGAGCCCTCACGCGCACGGAATTGTTCCTGAAAATGGGACCGACACGGTGGCCCTGCTAAACACCGACTGGAAGCTCATCTATCGCGACAAGGCCAAGGAAGTGGGGATGAATAAGGTCGAGTTGTACGACCGCCGTACCGACGGTGGCGAGGCCAAGAACGTCGCCGGCGAGCATCCGCAGGAAGTCAGCCGCATGATGACGGAGATCGGCAAGTGGCTGGATGCCGAGAAACAGATCAAGAGTTTTCTGGGCCGAGGCACGAAGGCCACGATGGACCAGAAGACGCTCGAGCAGTTGCGGAGTTTGGGATATATCGGGGGTAAGCAGTAGCGGGGGGCCGCTCAGTTCACTTCCACCACGAACTGGATCTCCTGTTCACCGGGCCGGACGTGATGTCCGGGCACGGCCTTCAACCGTAAAGGGACCGATAGCGCGCCGACGGCGTGATCCAGGCTCTTCTCGCATGCGTCGGCGTACGGATGGTGCGGGTAGACGGGCCACACCAAGCGCGCGGTGGGGTCGAACTGCAACCGACACCCGTGATGGCGAATCCAGCCGCCGAGGTCATCGGGAGAAAGTTCGATGCGGTCACGGCCGAGCGCGATCTTCCGGCCCGTCCCGGTCTCCAGTATTTCGCCATGCTTCAGGCAGAGCTGGAGCGTCAGGCGCGGATCGTCGGCCGGGCGGCCTCTACCGGTGATCAAAAAACGGAACTGGAGAGCCGTGTCGGACGGCTTCGTCACGTAAAGTTCGCTGAAGAAAGTGTTGTAGGCAAGCGATAGGCGATCGTGCTCCGTGCCCATATCCAAACGGCTGCTGAGGGGCATGTGGACCACCTGGCCGAGCAGCTTCTCCGAAAAAGTAGCCAGCTCGGGCTGGCGTTTGGAATTGGCGCCGGTGATGATCAGGCCCGTCTTCGTGTGGAACACGCTGAGATTGCCCTGGCGGTCGAGATAATACTGGTTGTTGATAGCCTGCGTGCTAATCAGGCCGGAAATGCAGACAACCCAGGGTCCGGTTTTGCGAATTCCCGCGGGAACGCTCAATCGTCGCGTATAGTTGTGTGAATCCTGCGGGATGGGCGCTTTGGGACCTGCGTGATAGTAGAGGGCGTCCTGTGCAAGGCGGCCCAAATCTTCGTAGCCGACTTCGCCGGCGCGGAAAAAGCTGGTCAGCAACTCGGCATAGCGTCGGCCATCCGGGAAATTCGAAAAGCCGAACTGGCCTTTCGATGCAGACTCGTCATTGCCGGCGGGCGCGGGATTTTCTTCGGACCATGTGACGAACCCGGGCAGGTTCCATCCATCGACGGAGGTGTAGCGGTTGCGATCATCCAGCACTTCGACCGGAGTGCCATCCGGATACGTGAAGTACTTGTGAAACTCGAGGCCGCGCCGCAGCGCCTCGAGGGCCGCCGGATCGTGCGAGTGCTCGAAATAGAGCGCCACGCCGGTGTACGTCGTGTAATCGTAGCCGGGCGTGGGAAGCAGCCGGTCATGCTCGCCCCAGAACCCGTCGGGCGATTGCTCTCCGGCGGCGAAGCGATGCATGACGCGCGCGCCGGTTCGCTGCCACTCCTGGTTCCCGAAAATGAGCCCCGCGAGATAGACGGTAGACGCCCAGAGCGAAAGGTGATTGGGCGAAGTGCCGATGAAGGGCGACTGGTATCCGGGGAAGTCGGCCCTCTCGGCTGAGTCGGCGGCCAGCTCGGCGATATTTTTCTCGAGCTCGTGCCGCCAGCGCGCGCGGCGTTCGTCGCCGAGCTTCGGTTCGAGCACGCGATACGCTTCGAGCCACATGTAAGCGTCGCGATCGCTATTCAAACGCGCTTGAAAACTGCCGCGCTCGCTTTCGCCTGCCAATAGATCACCAATCTTTATCGCGAGCGCGAGCGTTTTCTGATCGTGATAGCGGTAATTGGAGGGCTCGGATTTGACATATAGAACCGCCGCGGCCAGCACGGTGTGCGGAAACAGATGCCAGCCATCACCACGCGCTTCCAGGGCCTTCAGGTCGCTAGATGGCTCGGCGGCGAGCCGTTGCTCAACCTGTTCGACACCCGCTTCAAGCAAGCGGAAATATTGGCCGGGCAGCTCTGCGGCGATTGATCTTGTGGCGAGTCCGCAGACCAGCAACATCGCTGCCAGGACGCGACGGTCATGGTGCAATGATTTATTCCTCAATCGCAAACGTCACCAATTGCGGCTTGCCCTCTAGTTCCGTGGTCAGCGCACCGACAGCGTGCTCGATGCCGGTCTCGGGCGCATTACGATACGGATTGTACGGGCGGACAGGCCACGTGAGCTTGGCGGGCTGGCTGAGTTTCAAAGTCCAGCCATGATGACGAATCCAGCCTGACACTTCAAGTTTCTGGGGCGTCTCATCCAGCCGAAGGCTTTTTCCCTCGGCGGTATCGAGCTCTTCACCCGGATGCAGCACCAATTGCAGAGTAAGCCGCGCGTTGGTCATGTGGCCGCGCGGCGTGATGGCGAAGGCGAACTCGGCGCGGTCCTGTGATGGCGGCGGCACGCCCAGCACGGCGAAGAAGGTGTTGTAGGAAACCGCGAGCCGGTCCTCACGGCCGTTCATTTCCAGGTGGCTGCTCATGGGCATGTGATAAACCTGCCCGCCGGTTTCTTCCGCGATAGTGGCCAGTTCCGGCTGCCGCTTCGAATTGGCGCCTGTAATAATCAAACCCGATTTCACGTGGAACACGCTCAAGTAACTCTGCCGGTCGAGATAGAACTGGCTCGTGGGCGCCTCCGTGGCTATGATTCCCGATAGGCATACGACCCACGGTCCCGTTTTGCGTATTCCTGCGGTCACCTCCATTTGATGGGCGGAATGGTCACGATCCTGCGGAATTTTGGCCAGCGAGCCCTCGTGGAAATAAAGCGCGTTCTGCGCGATTCTGCCCAACGATTCGAGCGTGAACTTCTCGTAGTGGTCGGTGAGAAACTGTGCGTAGCGGCGGCCATCTGGAAAATTCGAAAAGCCGAAGTGGCCCCACATGGACACGTCCCAGTAGCGATTGCGGTCGTTCACTGTTTCGACCGGGATGCCGTCTGGATAAGTGAAGTATTCGTGGAAGTCGGTGGAACGGTGCAGCGCCTCGAGGGCATCGCGATCATGGCTGAGCTCATAATATTCGGCGACGGCGGTGGAGGTCAGGTAATCGTATCCGGTGGTCGGGCCGGCGCTCGAATGCTCGCCCCAGAACCCGTCGGGCGATTGCTCCTCGGAAAAGCGGTGCAGCACCTTCGCTCCCAACTTTTCCCATTCTTTGTTGTCCAAGACCTTGCCGGCCAGATAGACCGTAGATGCCCATAGCGAAAGGTGATTGGGCGAGGTGCCGATGAACGGCGATTGATAGAGTGGATAGTCCTGCCGCTTGGCGGTGTCGGCGGCAAGCTCGTCGATGTCCACCGTAATCGCGCGGCGCCATAGCTCGCGGCGCTCCTTGCCGAGATCCTGTTCCAGCAGGTGGTACGCCTCCAGCCACATGTAGGTGTCGCGATGATGATCGAGGCGCGTGCCGTAGGTGCCGGTCTCCTGCTCGTGGGCCAGCACGTCGCCGATCTTGAGCGCCAGTTGCAGCATTTTGGCATCGCCGCGGTGCGCATTGGCGGGATGCGACTTGGTGTAAAGCACGGCCGCGGCCAGAATCGCGGACGGAAAGTGCGTCCAGCCAGGTTGGGATTCGAGCGACGCGAGCGTCGCAGACGGCTCAGCCGCCAGCCGTTCTTCGACGCGCGCGATCCCTTGTTCCATCAATTGGTAATAGCGTGCGGGCAGGGGATTGCGTGGCTGCGCGCAGGCAAATGAGGCGATTAGAAGCAATAGTGAAATGCGCATTTCAATCCACCTCCATCGCGATCGTCCTGGCCTGGCCACTCAGCAGATCGTGAACGCGCACCGTCCAGTTACCGCGCGCGTCGTTGTAGGCCAGGGGCAGCAGCTTTGCGGCGCGGCCGTGTGACGCGATGATGTTGCCCGAGTAATAGTCGACCGTCTTGCCCGCCGGATCGATCACATCCAAATGGAAAACGTGTGTTGCCGCCGGCGATGTATGTACGAAACCCAGGCCGACTTGTGCGCTCTCGCCCCTTTTGACGCGCGCGGGAGCCGAAATTTCAAGCTCGCCGATCGCAACCGGCGATGCGGCGAAAATAGCGGGCTCGTAGGGGTCGAGCGCCACCGTGATCTCCTTTTGCCTGCCAAGAGTTTTCGACGCGCGCACGTCATAGACATACATCTCGCGCGGAAATGCCAGCTTCACGGTTCGTGGCTTGGCGAAGCGATCGTTCGACTTGAACTCCGGAGGGCCGAGTTCGTCGACGCGCAACTGCGGATTCGTCAGCAGCGCGATGATGGTCACGCCGCCGTTGCGGAACAGATGCGTTTCGACGCCAACGGGATGCTGGCCGGATTCATCGGTGACCGCGTAATCGGGACGCACGCCACTTTCAGCGAGGGCTCGCTGCGCCATCTCCCGCGCGGGTCCGTCCTTGCCGATGAGCCGCTTCTGGTGATAGTCCACCATGTCGCTCACCAGTGTGACTTTACCGCGCGCATATCCGCTCGCGGGGTCCTGGAGTAAATCGGACAGAACGGGTTTTTCGCGCTGGCGGCTGTGCTCATCGAATGTTCCCGGCTGGCCGTCGGCAATTACCGTCCCACCCTGGTCGGCAAAAGCGCGAATCTCACGCGATTCCGCCCCCGAGAGCGCGCTCGATCGCGGCAGAATCAGCATGCGGTAGCCGTGCTTGATAAGTTCTCCCTGCTCAATCTGTCCGTATGCCACAAAGTTGTACTGCAAACCGAGATCTTCGATCAGGCGGCACCAGGATTCGCGCAGCCGCAGAAAATGGTTGTCGATACGTTCATCTGAGGCCGAACGCCGCAGCGCCCAAGCATCGCCTTTGGTTTTCTGCGCCAGCATCCATTCGGTGCGCATGCTGGCCTGCGAATAATGGATGGCGATTGGATCCGTCAGCCGCGTGCTATTGATGAGCAGCGCACCCAAGCCGCTGGCAATTTCGTTGTAATAGGGAGCGACTTCGCGCCCGCGGTCGCCCAGCGTTCCATCTTTGCTGACTAATTCGTTCTTGTCGTCCCAGATGATCAGTCCTCGATTGCCGTGCAGCAGCTCATACCAGACGCGATGTTTCTCCCACGGGCCGTGTGCGAAGGCAGTGGTCACCACGGCGATACGCGGGTTGATAGAGCGCAAAATCTCGATGTTATTGCCGATGTCGTAAGGCTCGATAGCAGTAAGCGACTGCGAAAGGCGATAGTAATCGTAACCGCCCCAGCCAGGCATCTGGCCGCCGGCGATTCCCGCGTAAGCGTCGGGATCGGCCGACCGCACAGCATCAACCCCCATCTTGAGGGCGCTCGCGTAAGCGATGTCCATCCACTCTTTAAAGTCTGCCCAGGCGGAATAGTTGTCATCGGTGCGCTTCATGGCCTCGTTCGTGGTCATGGGGACGACGGAATCCCAATTGTTGAAGCCGGTTCCCCATTGCAGGTTGAGCCCGGCCAGCGTGCCGTACCGCTCGCGCAGCCACAGCCGCATCGGCACGAGCGATTCATCGGAGAAATCGAAATCCCAGAAAGCCGCCAGATCGGCGATGCCGGATTCATCGCCCAGATCGTAGAAAACCGGCCGGTAAGGCGAGAAGTGTTTCACGGCTTCCACCAGGCGGTCGTGAATGCCGCTGAGCCAGGCGGGATCGGAGAGACTGGGATGCCGCTTGAATGGCTCCTTGCTCGATGGGTCCTTCTTGTACAGTTCCTTGGCATCGCGAAAAAGCCAGTTGACCGGGCGGTCGGGAAACCAGCGGTGATAGGCCGAGTAAAAATCGGTGGCAATATTTTCCGCGTACCAACGCAGGTCATTGTCGAGCAGGAAGTCCGGCTGAGTGTTGTTTCGTCCCAGAAACTGGCCTCCGTTGATGCCCAGAGTCTTGAGCAGGCGGAAATCGTGCGTGTTGTAGTTCTGCCACATCATGATGATGTAATCGCGCCACTGGCGGCCAGGCGGGCGCGCGATGAAAGTCGCCTCGGCGTCTTCCTCGCGCTTGTCGGGTTCGCCCTTCTTGTTGTGGCCTTCGAAAGAAAAATGCACGTGAAGCCTATTCTTCATGGCGGCCGCGCGACGCAGGTCGAGAGAGAAGCCGATGCGATCCTCGTCGGTCAGTTCAACCGGAATCTTGCGATCATCCACCAGGCGGCCATGGACATCGGTCCAGTTGATGGCCAGTTCTCCCTTGCCGGTGGCGAGGCCATTCGTTCGATACGTGGCGGTAAGCACGGAATCGCGTTCGAGCGCCGGCGAGGGCAAAAGGATTTCGCCGGCTGTTCCCACCGCGGTCAGCGCCACGGCGAGCAGCAACGATTGGATACAATTGCGCATCACGGAGCGAGTATATCGGATTGAGATACGCCGTCGGTGTGGACGTTGGAGGGACCAAAATCGCTGCGGCGGTAGTGAACTCGGAAGGCCGCGTTAGCGCAAAGGTCAAGGTGGCAACCGAGCGGCACGACACTGGCAAATCGATCGATCAGATCGCCGAAGTGACGCGCCTTGCGGTTGAGCAGAGCTATGTTTGGTCGCGCGATATTTCTGCCGTTGGGATCGCGGTGCCGGGAATTTATTACGTTGCGAGCGGCGAGGTCTGGGCGCCAAATTTGCCCGGCTGGGATCATATCGCGCTGCGCGACGAGTTGGCGGGTAAGCTGCCGGCGCCACTCGTGCTGGATAGCGATCGCGCCGCATACGTGAGCGGTGAGCGGTGGCTCGGCGCGGCGCGCGGGCTGAGCGACGTCATCTTTCTGGCTATCGGTACCGGTATTGGAGCCGGGATCATCAGCGGCGGCCGGCTGATTCGTGGAGCTGGTGACATCGCAGGCGCCGTCGGCTGGTTCGCGCTCGATCCGCGCAAGAAAGAAGTCTACAGGCGGATGGGATGCTTCGAAGCCGAGTGTGCCGGCCCGGCACTCGGGCGGCGCGCTGGTGCCACGACCGAGGCCGTTATCGAACGCGCGCGCCACGGTGACCGAGAGGCACGCGAGATTGTTGGCGAGGCCGTTTGCTATCTCGCCATGGGCGTCGCCAACCTGGTGAGCGTGCTCAATCCCCAAATGATCGTGCTGGGCGGAGGTCTCATGCAGGCGGGTGATCTTTTTCTTGAACCGCTGCGGCGCGAGATGCTAGAGTGGGCGCAGCCGATCGCGGCCAAACAGGTACGCATCGAGCTGAGCCAGCTTGGTGAAGACGCCGGATTGCTGGGCGCCGCACGGTTGGCTTTTCTAGAAACTGAGGTTTAATGTCGGCGGAAAACTATTACGAAAAGATCACCGAGGTTCTGGCAAAAATCCGCGCCACGCAGGCGCAGAGCATCCAGCAGGCGTCGGAGGCCATGGCTTCGGCGATTGCCAGAGGCAAGCGCTGTTATCTGTTCGGCAGCGGCCACTCGGTGATCCCGGTGCTCGATATATTTCCGCGCTACGGCAGCTTCATCGGATTCTTTCCGCTGTACGATCCGCGGCTGATGTGGTTCAACGTGGTGGGTCCGGGAGGCGCGCGCGAGCTGTTATGGCTGGAACGGCGCGAAGGTTACGCTCCCATCTTTCTGCAAAGCTATCCGCTAGAGCCGGGCGATTGCATGCTGGTTTTTTCGCATGGCGGGTTGAATGCGGCGCCCATCGAAATCGCGCTGGAGGCCAGGAAAAAAGGGCTCACGGTAATTACCGTATCGTGTCACGCGAATGTCGACGTGGCCCAGCCCACGCATTCGAGCGGCAAGGCGCTCTCGCATTGCGCCGATATCGCCATCGACAACTGCGTGCCGCCGGAAGACGCGCTGGTGGATATCGGAATGCCCGAGCAGATCGCACCGGGCTCGACGATGGCCGCGGTGTTCATCGCCATGTCGCTCGTGGCGGAAATCGGCTGGCGGCTGGTGGCCAAGGGCGTGAAGCCGGTGACGTTCGTCTCGCCCAACGTTCCCGGCATCGAGAAAGACCACAACCAGCGCGTTTTCGATGCCTTCTCCAAGGGCCTTTTCAGCCGGAACCCGTGAGCGTTATGCCGGTTCGCGCTGCCTGGCTGAGCCGCGCCGCATACGGCGGCATGTTCGTCTTCGGCGTGGTGATGGCGGTACTCGGCGCGGTGTTGCCGCTGCTCACCGGACAGGTGCATCTGGAACTGAGCCAGGCCGGCAATCTTTTCCTGGCCATGAATTTCGCCATGCTGGTCAGCATGCTCGGCCTCGGTCCGTTCATGGACCGCTTCGGAAAGAAAGGTGTCCTGGTGGGTGGCTCGCTTTTCGTGGCGGCAGCGCTGGCATTGATCGCGGCGGCGGCCAGTTACGCCATGATGATCACCAGCGTGGTGCTGCTCGGGCTGGGCGGAGGCGCGCTTAACGGCGGTACGAACACGCTGATTGCCGATCTCCACAACGACCCACGCGCCAAAAGCTCGGCGCTCAACCTCCTGGGCGTCTTCTTTGGATTCGGCGCGCTGTTTCTACCGTTTGTGATCGGCTCGCTCGTCAAGACGCTGGGGCTGGCTACGATTTTGTACATCACCGTGGCGCTCAGCCTCCTGCCGGCGATCTTGTTCGCCGCGCTCGCATTTCCGCCCTCGAAACATGAGAAGGGATTGCCGTTGCGCGAGGTCGCTGGCCTGGCGCACAACCGGCTGGTGCTGTCGCTGGGGTTTCTGCTGTTCTTTGAATCAGGCAACGAGTTCATTATGGGTGGCTACACGTCGACCTATTTGACACGACAGCTCGGCAGCCCGGTCCCGGTTGCTTCCTACCTTCTCGCCGCCTACTGGGGCGCCATCATGATCGGGCGCGTGATCTCGAGCCGCCTGGTCCTGCGCGTCAAGCCGTCGACCATGATTCTCGCCAGCTCGGTTGGCGCTGCTGCCGGCGTCGTCGTGCTGCTCGCCGCGCAATCGGAATTAATGGCGGGGGTGGGCATCGCGATCGCCGGATTGAGTTTCGCCAGCATCTATCCGGTCACGCTCGGCTTCGCCGGCAGCCGGTTCGAAGCGTATTCCGGCAGCGTGTTCGGCATTCTGTTCGCTATCGCGCTGGTCGGTGGGATGACGCTCCCCTGGTCCGTGGGACAACTGGCGCAGTCGCACGGACTGCGCGCGGGGCTGGCGATCGTGATCGGAAACTGCGCGATGATTTTTCTGCTGCAACTGGCCATTTCCGCGCGCATGGGCGAGGGCCTGCTCGCGTTGCGGCAGCCTGAAAAGTGAAACCACGACGTTTGCTGGAAGTCCAGAATCGTCTCGTCTGGTACGGCGCCGTCAGAAGATGCCACGGAGGGCGTCATGACGTTAGCATAACGGTTTGGATACCACGCCTTCTAACGTTCCGCTCCTGGTTTTCGACGGCGACTGCAGCTTCTGCCGCATCTGGATCGAGTTCTGGAAGCTGCTGACCGGCGGCCAGATTGAGTATGCGCCCTATCAGGAAGTTGCTGAGCGCTTTCCCGCGGTCCCCCGCGAGAATTTCAAGCGCGCCGTTCAATTGATCCTGCCAGATGGCGAAGTCCTCAGCGCGGCGTATGCGGTCTTTCGCTCGCTAGCCTATGTGCCCGGCTACGCGTGGATGTTGGCGGCCTACCGTAACGTTCCGGGCTTCGCTGCGGTAGCCGAGTGGTTCTACCGCCGGGTCGCGGCGCATCGTTCATTTCTTTATCACGTGACCGTGGTGCTCTGGGGCAAGCATGTGGAGCCGGCAAGCCACGAGATCGCGACACGCTGGTTTCTGCGGTGCCTGGGCGTGATTTATCTCGTTGCCTTCGTGTCGCTCGGAGTGCAGATCACTGGCTTGGTGGGCGCGCGGGGAATTTTGCCGGCAGCGGCGTTCCTGGATGCGATTCGTCAAAACTATGGCAGCGCGCTGGGGTGGCGCCTGCCCACTCTTTTCTGGCTGAACCCGAGCGACACTATGCTCAAGCTGGCATGCGCCGCCGGCGCGATTATGGCTGTGGCTGTAGTTCTGGGATTCGCGCGGAGAGGGGCCCTCGCTATCGCCTTTGTTCTTTATCTCTCGCTGGTACACATCGGCCAGACGTTTCTCGGCTACCAGTGGGATTACCTGCTGCTCGAAGCCGGATTTCTGGCGATCTTTCTGGTGCCCATTCTCCCGCGCATCTGGCTTTTCCGCTGGTTGCTGTTCCGGCTCATGTTTCTTTCGGGAACGGCCAAGCTACTGAGCGGCGATCCCACCTGGCGCAACCTGACCGCGCTGCAATCCCACTACGAGACGCAGCCGCTGCCCACGCGCTTTGCCTGGTACTTCCACCAATTCCCGCCGGATTTTCAGAAAGCGTCGGCGATCTTCATGTTTTTCGTCGAGTTGCTGGTCCCATTTCTGCTTTTCGCTCCGCGCCGCATTCGTTTTATCGCGGCAGGCATGACGATACTGCTCGAAATCCTGATCTTCATCACCGGCAACTACACGTTCTTCAATCTGCTTGCTATCGCCCTCTGTCTGCTGCTGTTCGACGATGCCGCCCTGCGACGATTCGTACGCGCTCGCGAAACCAGGCGGCGGGTCACCCGGTTTCAGCGCGCCGTGACCGCCGGACTGATCGGGTTCGTCATGCTCGTGAGCGGTTTCCAGTTGATGGAAATCTTCGCGGGCCCCATGCCGCGGCCCGCCGCGTACGCATTAGGCCGGATTGCGCCGTTCGGCCTCGTCAATACCTATGGACTGTTCGCAGTGATGACCACTTCGCGTCAGGAAATTATTGTGGAAGGGTCGAATGACGGGCAGACGTGGCTGGCATACGATTTCAAATACAAACCAGGCGACCTCAACCGCCCGCCCGCCTGGGTGCAGCCGCACCAGCCTAGGCTCGACTGGCAGATGTGGTTCGCCGCGCTCGGCAATTACCAGGGTAACCACTGGTTCGTCAAGTTTATGTTGCGGCTGCTGGAAGGCTCGCCGGATGTGCTGGCGCTCGTGGCCAGGAATCCGTTTCCATCTGCTCCGCCAACCTATATTCGGGCGCAGCTCTACGATTACACATTCACCAACTTTGCTGAACGCCGCGCGACCGGCGCATGGTGGCGCCGCGAACTGAAGGGCGACTACTTTCCGGTGGTCTCGCTCAAACAGAAGTAAGACAGGCAGGAATGCCTGCTTCACTTCGAGTAGAATAACCGCATGATCTCATGGGGACGCGCTGCCGCACTTATGTTCGGGTTCTCGATCTGCGGCGCGGCGTTCGCGCAGCCCAAGCTGGTCGATGCCCACATGCACTATAACGGTGATCCTGCCTTTCTGAAGGTGTTGCTCGCCAAGCTGGACTCCGTCGATGGCCTGGCGTTTCTGCTGGTCGATCCGAAGGACCTGGACGGCGTCAAGGACGCCGTAAAACAACACGCCAACCGCCTCGTTGGATTCGGCGAGATTCAGCTCGACGCGCCCGATGTGCTCCGGCAGATCGACCGTTTTCACGCCGCCGGCTTCCGCGGCCTGGGCGAGATCTCCGGCCCCAAACACAGTTACGACGATCCGGCATATTCGCCCATCTATGCAAGCGCCGAAAAGTACGGCATGTTCATCCTGTTTCACACCGGCATTGTGAACCGCACTCAGCCCGAGATTCCGGCTGACATCAGCGTGGATCGCATGCGCGCGACTACGCTGGATAATATTGCGCGGCGGTACCCGAAGATCACGATCATCGGCGCGCACCTGGGCAATCCGGATTACGCCTGGGCCGCCGAGATTACACGCTGGAACCCGAATATCTATTGGGATGTTTCCGGCTCCACCCTGATCAAGAAGCAGGAGGATTACACGTTTTTCAAGTCGATCTTCTGGTGGTCCGGAATTGCGAGCCCGCATTCACCCAAAGGCGGCACGAGCGCGTTCGAGAGAATTGTTTTCGGCTCGGATGTGTTCAACGGGGAACTGGAAGAATTCGACCGCGAACTGGAGCGCTATCGTAAGATGTTGGATGCGTGCGGAGTCCCCCCCGAAGCGCAAGCCAATATTTTCGCCGGCACGCTCTGGCGCATTTTGAATAAGTAGTGGGACAGGCGGAAACGCCCGTTTGAGCTCTGTTTAGGAGGTACGCAATGCGAAATCATCTCTCGCGCCGCCAGGTCTTAGGCGCCGCATCCGCAGGACTGCTCGTGGCGAAAGCCGCCCGCACCGCCACTGCAACGGACAAACCTGCTCTGCTTGGCGGCGGCCCCGTCCGCGCTACGCCCTTTCCCTCCTGGCCCGTTATCGCTGAAAACGAAGAGCGCGCCTGGATGCACGTGCTGCATAGCGGGAAGTGGAATCGCCTGGATGGCGACTACGCGCGCCAGTTCGAAGAAACCTGGGCCGCCACGCTCGGGGCGAAGCACTGCCTGGCCACCGCTAACGGGACCAGCGCGCTGATCATCTCGCTCAATGCGCTCGGCATCGGCCCCGGCGACGAAGTGATTGTGCCGCCCTACACGTTCGTGGCCACCGTCAACGCGGTCCTTCTGCAGCATGCGCTGCCGGTGTTCGTCGATACCGATCCGGAAACTTCGCAAATTGACGCGCGCAAAATCGAAGCCGCCATCACCGAGCACACACGGTGCATCCTGCCCGTGCACCTCGGCGGATCGCCCGCGGATCTTGACGCCATCCTCGAGATAGGCCGCAAGCGCAAACTGCCGGTACTCGAGGATGCCTGCCAGGCGCATCTGGCCGAGTGGCGCAATCGCAAGGTCAGCACGCTGGGCGCGCTAGGCTGCTTCAGTTTCCAGGCTTCGAAAAACCTGAATGCGGGCGAAGGAGGCGCCATCCTGACCAACGACACCGATCTTTACCAGGTCTGCCAGAGTTTTCATAACAACGGTCGTGGCGATACCGGTTCGGGTTTCGGTTACGTCCGCAACGGCGCCAACCTGCGCATTACCGAATTCCAGGCGGCGCTGCTCATCGAGCAGCTCAAGCGCGTCGAAGAGCAATCACGCCGCCGCGAGCAGAACGCCGCGTACCTGACCAAGCAGCTTGCGGAGATCCCCGGCATCCGCCCGTCGCGCATGTACCCCGGCGCCACGCGGAACGCGTATCACCTGTACATGCTTCGCTACGACCCGTGGCTGTTCGCCGGCCTTCCGCGCTCACGCTTTCTCGCGGCCCTGCGCGCCGAGGGCGTTCCCTGCTCCGGCGGTTACACGCCGCTGAACAAGGAGCCGTTCCTGAAGCATACGTTCGATTCGCGCGCCTATCGCGCCATCTATCCGGCCAGGCAGCTCGCCGAATGGCAAGAACGCAATCAGTGTCCGGCGAACGATAAGCTGTGCGAGGATGCGGTGTGGTTCACGCAAACCATGATGCTCGGCACGCGCGAGGATATGGACCAGATCGCCGAAGCCGTGCGTAAGATCCAGCGCCAGGCAGGTGCCTTGATCGAGCGGTCTTGAACGCAAACGTGCAAGCCCCGCTTTCGGTACAATAGAAGTATTCCGTGCGCCCGTAGCTCAGCTGGATAGAGCGTTTGCCTCCGGAGCAAAAGGTCGGTGGTTCGACTCCACTCGGGCGTACCAATTCAAACCTTTCGTGGCTAGCGAGTTGCGGCTATCTGCTGGGTCTTCCAAAAAATTCTTCGAATCGGCATTGTGCCCATTTTTGTACCCACCATGCGCCGCATGTGCCCTTTCCATTGCTGCTTTTCCTGATTCAAGGTTCGGGTGCACATAGCGTCGGGTGGTACCGAAATCACTATGCCCAGCGAAGTAGGCCAACGTGTACGGGTCCATGTGTGATGCCCAGCGTGTCAGGCAGGTGTGCCGGAATGTATACGGCGGCAAGTGTTCGAGGCCAGCAAGGGCACAGGCTTTCGCGTGCCGCTTCTTCAAGGAGGATTGTCCGATATGCCCGCTCTTCGTTGAAGCCGGGAACACCCAGTCGGAATTGGCGAAAGACTTTCGCATTTCAAGAAGTGCCGCTACTCTGTTGGGAAACGGTATTGAGCGCCGCGCACTCGCCGTCTTCCCAAACGGGATGTGAAGCGCGCCGTCGCGAATCTCATCCCACCGAAGTCGATAGCACTCTTCGGGACGAAGCCCACAGTCGAGCAAGACGGTAGCAACATCCCGTAGCAGGAACGGATCTTCGGGCTTGATTAGATGTTTGCCCCCTTGGATTGCCCGGATTCCCTCGAGTGCTAAGCTGTAGCGTTCCAGGATCCTTTCACCAATGGCTTGGGCAGCCTTCAGATAAACCCCTCCTCGGTACCGCTCAAAACACGCTCCCGCCGCCGTTCGCCAGGCAACAGAGAAATCGGCGATACAGCCTTTTCCGCGTGGCCCCATTCAACGGCAAGCCGCCGCATTCGGCGCAGCACTTGAAGTGCGCGATTGATGCTAGAAGTTTGATACTCAGCGTTTCGCTGCTTCGCCACAAATCCGGAAATCATCTCAGCCGTTACAGCATCAATCGGCGTGTCCGCTAAGCGGGCGTGACCAGTAAGGTGCTTAACTTGAATCTCGTAGTAGGCCAAAGTAGTGGGCTTCGCTGCAAAATGGTTCCGTATATACTTTGTCCGCGATATGGGGCAGATGCAAAATCAGTGCCCGGTCTGCCAGATCAGCCCGCTCTGCGAGATGGTCGATCCCATTCAACATCACTGGTCGCATAACCTCGAAGAACACCTCATCGGAATGATCCAGCTACGCCGGCATCCGTCCGGGTCCGGGCCGCCGAATGCGTAATGAATCAGGCAACAAAGGCCATCGAGCTTGAAGACATCGAAGCGCGCGTTGCGGCGCTTGAGAAGGAAGCTCTGGCAACAGAAAAGACGCGATGTAGAGCATAAGCAGGCGGGTTCGCAGGCTGGAGGAGAGATTTGGGCCTGCCGTTGAAACGGCATTCTCGCGACGCTTGCGCGAAAGGATCGAGGCAGGGCGGCGGCGCCTTGCACCATGGCGAGAACAGGAGGGGATCTCAGTTACTGATCAGGAAAGGAAAAGCCTCGCGGGTCTAAGTGTGACCGAGATCCTTAACCGTGGGCGCGCGCGGGCGCGCGAGCACCGACGTGTTGAAAAAGCGGAAACGTAATGAAAGCAGTCATCAGACGGATCGCCCGGCTTGAGGCGATTCGCCCTAAAGTGCAAACCGGACTTTATGCGTCATCCTCGGCATCACATGCGACTAGTGGTATCAGGAATGGATCGTGATCTAACGTTGGAAACTTCCACATGCAGCGAACGCTCACGGCCAGTGGTCTAATCGAAGTCGTGATTCTTGACGGAAGGCGCAACGGCTTGACCGATGAAGAGCTGGAGAAGCTCGTCAAGAGCTTTCCCGTCGAAACGATTTAGCGGGGGCGTAGCCCCAGACCGTGGCGTTCCTGGCTGGTCAGATAGACGCCGATAATGGCACATAACGCCGCCGGGTGCACCTCCTGGCCAATCAGTGATGTGACTGGTCCGTCACGTGACTTACCGCCAAACAGGGGCCCGGAATCCTGCGCATCGTCCACCTCAGCGGCGCTAACCAATTCCGTTCGACGGGCGCGAGAACATCTGAAAATGTAGGTTCCTTTAGTCTGGCGGCCCGCGAACTCGGCTTAAGACGTAACTGTGGAAGAGCCCTTCCCGCATACGAATCGGACAAGACCAGTCAACGCTGAGAGGAACGAAGTTCGACTTCGATTGCTACCGCAATGCTATCCGCGGCTCGGGCATTCACCGCAACAAGCTCGCTCAAATCGCAATCGAAGACATCGGCCCAAACCTTGCGGTCCGTGAGCGCATCGATCGCGCGCAGCTTCACGTACACCCGACTGCCCTGGACTCCGACACCGCCTTCTACCACCCATCGAACGCCGAGCGCTCGCGCGATCTCCGGAAGTGATGACGTGGTCTCGCGGTACTTGCTGGCAGTCGTGCGCGATAGTACCCGCAGCTGCTTGTTCTTCGCCAACTCGGTTGTCAGTACCTCCGCAACCTGATCGGCTATGTGGCCCCGGCTGCCGCTCTCACTGAATATTTGTAGCGGAAGCACCGCGACGCTGCGATGCATGTCCACCGGAACCGCGATGCTGTCTCTTGCCGCCCACGAGACCACCAGAATGACCACCAGCGCCGCGAGCCCTGCCGCCGCCAGCCATACGCGCTGCCGCCTCGATTTCATGTCCAGCGCCGGCGCTGCCGCGTCCCGCGCGTCGAACACCGGCACGTACGCACCCTTCGGAATCCGGATGACGAGCGAATCGTGCGCGCCTTCACTCGCGTAGTAATCGATTAGCTTCGATCGCAGCCTCCCCGCCTGCACCCGGACAATCGGATCGACCTTGGGGTCGTAGTCCGGAGGTCGCTGGAACACGTCCAGTCCGAGGCTATACTCCTTAAGCAGCTCGGGCTGGCCGTTCAGCGTCCGCTCGACGACAAAGCGCAGAAGGCGTTTGAGCTGGTCCGACCCGCTGAGCGTTTGGCTGCAGAGAATCCGTTCGATTTGTGCCCGAACCTCGTCCGGCGGTGCCGACCTGTCTGCTCCGCGGGGCTCGCTCATAAGGCGCCAGTCCATCCTACAACGGTTCCGACAGTCCCCGCGGACCCGTTTATCGGTAAGTTGCGTGCATTTTACCCCCGTTTTACTCCGGTCCAAGCACGAATGCGCGCAAACTCGAGTTGGTGCCGCAGCCTTGAGCAATGCGGCCATAGGAGATCACCACATGAAACGACTACCAATAGCGACACTCACTCTCATCGTCCTGGCGGGCACCGCCCTCGCAGGCCCACCCATGATCTGCCACACCTACTCCATAGGCAACGACACGTCGCTGCCCTGGGGCGCGGACAAGAACTCATGGAACAACCCCGACCCCAAGTATGATGCCGCCAATCTCGCCGATGATACGTTCAAACTGCTGGATTCCGGCAAGCCGCTCCTGACCCGCATGGAGACACTCCGCCGGGCTGCGGTGTACTCAAGCAAGAACACCGCCGCCGGACTGGAACTTGCGAACCACCTCATGGCCCGTGCGCTCGCCTCCGAAGTGAAAGGGCAGAACAACAGCTTGGCGCTCTTCGATGCCGGTTACTTCGTCGAGTCGATGAAGCAAATGTCGCACATATGGAAGTCGAACGCATTCTCAGGTATCGACGGATACGACTGGGCCAAGCGGAGTTTACCCGGACTGCAGGACAAACTCGTCGCCGAATACGCGCTGGGTCTGATGCAGGCTGAAACGTCCTGGCCGAATGAGCACATTCGCCGCGCTGTGCTCGGAGCGCAGGAAGGCTCACTACTGGCGCAGAACCTCGTGAAGCATTACCAAAACCAAAGTCTCGCGGAAGTCAAGCAAATACTGGTGGTCAAATCTGCATTACGTTGAAACGTTCCCGCGCCGGGCATCCGTACCGATGCCCGGCCTGACGTACCGCACGCTCGACGTCGTCCTTGGATTGAAGGATGGGTTTGAGCCGAAGCGAATCGAATGGACTTGGCGCGGCCAGGACCAGAGTGGTCGAAACGCGCAGATACCGGGCGGTGGTTTGAATGTCGGCATGGCCGAGGAGAACTTGGATGGTCCGGAGATCGGCGCCGGCGATGATCGCCCAGTGTTTCAGGTTGGTGGTGTGATCGAGAATGCGGGTGATCTCTTCGACGCTCAATATGGGCGGGAGCTTCGGCCACTTCCGGGTCCGTGCCACCTGCTCGTCAAACCAAGATCGGCGCAGCGTTTTCACATACAGGAACTTCAGCGTAACCCGGTGCACTTGGAAAACGCCGCCGAGCTATTCCAGCGGGAGTACATCGACCCCGGGATCGCCGGACTTCACAAGGGCGTACATTTCGTCGGGCTCAATAACTGCGCCCAATTGGAAGGGCTCGGCCAGATCGGCGCGGAGCAATTGGAATGGCTCGGCAAGGATGTCGCCCGCCTTACCGCCAGCACCCCGATCGTTGTCTTCGCGCACATTCCGCTGTGTCCGTTTACCCCGAGTGGGGCTGGAGTACCAAGGACAGCGCGCAAGCTCTGTCGATCCTCAAGCGCTTCGGCTCTGTCACCGTGCTAAACGGGCACATTCACCAGGTTATGCAAAAAGTGGAGGGCAGCGTCACCTTCCATTCCGCGATGTCCACCGCATTCCCGCAACTCGCGCCTGGCAGCGCTCCAGCCGTCGGCCCGATGAAGGTCCCCGCCGAGAAGCTTCGACAGGTGCTCGGCGTCACCAGCGTGAACTTCGCGGCCGGCAACCATCATCTCGCTGTCGTAGACACGCCCCTCGGTTGAAACGGCCAATCCATGAACATGCAACCGAAAATCATTCCTTCAATCGCCCTAGCAGCGGGCGCCGCACTTCTAGCGGCGTACGCCGCCGGCGGCGCCAAAGGCGACACCGACGCCGGACGCTCTGCCTTTGAAAAGCGCTGCACCGGCTGTCATGCGCTCGACCATGAAAAAACTGGACCGCGCCTCGCCGGAGTCGTCGGACGCAAGGCCGGAACGATCTCTGCTTTCCCCTATTCCGACGCCGTCAAGAAATCCGCCGTGGTCTGGAACGAAGTGGTCCTCGATAAGTGGCTGACGGACCCCGAAAGAGTGATTCCTGACACCGACATGGCATTCCGCCTCGATAATGCCGTCGAACGGGCTACCATCATCGCCTTTCTGAAAGAGACGGGTAAATAGATGGCGAGGATCTTCCGAGCTGCTTCACTCCTTGCGGTAGCGCTGTTTGCCGTAACCCTCACAGGGCTGGCGCTTTATCTCTAGCCGCCGCCGGCTCATGGCAAGCCCCTGTTTCAGGGGGCCCAGATCGATGAGCCGACGCTGGCCCTGTTCCAGCGCGCCTGCCAGAACTGCCATTCGGAGAATACACAATGGCCATGGTACAGCCGCATCCCACCCGCGTCATGGATGATTGGAAAAGATGTCGGCGACGCTCGCAGTCACGTCAACTTCTCCAACTGGAATTCCTACCGCCCGGATGAACAGAAGGACTTTCTCACCGGGATCGGCCTTGCAGCACGCACAGGCCGGATGCCGCTGCCGCGTTATACGTTGCTCCACCGCGAAGCAGTTCTCGCGCCACAGGAGCGCCTGCAAATCTACGAATGGAGCAGAGCCGAGAAAAAACGCCTGAGCGCCGCTGAGGGCAGGACCTCGTCCGCTATCGACACTCCCCCTGGTGGGAGTAATTAACGCGGTCTCGCGATTTTCTCCAAGCGCCTGACCACTACTCCCCGGCAGGCTCACCTCCGCATGTTTTCGTCCAAAAAGGCGAACACGTCGGGCTCCCAAATACTCACGCCGAGATGCAGGAAGTCGTGCCCATCGTCAACCGTGTGCCCGATGGGCGGATAGATCTTCAAACGATGCGGTTTCCCGATTTGCTCGCGGCGGGCGTCCAGCACCTTGCCGGACGAGAGCGAGTAATCGTTCTCAGCGTGAATGAAGAAGACCGGAGCCGGGATGCGGTCAATGGCGGTGAGCAGGCGCGCTCGCAACGCCGGAGAGCGATCAAAGCTATATCCGGCGCCGGAGAAGACGACGACCGCCCGCAAGTTCGGCTCACGTTCGGCTAGTAGCACTGTGAGCGATCCTCCGAACGAATGGCCGACCAGGGCGATGTTCCGGGCATCGACGTAAGGCAGCGCCCGCAGAAACTTGAGTCCGGACAGGGCATCGTCCATGTCCCTATTTTCCAGTAACCGCAACTGCAACGTGTTGCGCGCCTCCTGCCCATGTTCAGCAGATTCTTTGTTTATCAGGTCGAAGGCGTTGACGCCCTGGGTCCGAGGAAGTCCCAACTCCGTGCCTGAACAGGTAGAGGAATACATAGCCGTGGCGGGAGAAAACCGGGCCCAGTGTTTTGGCATTGCGCTCGTACGGTCCTAGGCGTTCCAGTTGTTCACGGGAACGGCCGCTGCCGTGATTGAGCAGGATGGCGGGGAACGGTCCGGCGCCCTGCGGACGCCAGGCCATCGCGTGCAGGGCAACTGGCCCGTTGTGGACGACCAAGGTTTCAGGCCCGTCAGACGTCTGGCACATGGACGTAACAGGTATGAGCGTCAGGACCAGCGATGCCAGGACGAACGCGTACAGTTTTGCCATTCCGCACTCCCACGTCAATGAATAACACGGAACAGTTATCCACAATCGTCTTTGAACGTGAAAGAGTGCAAGGTGATCGAATCCATCAGCGCCACCGGACAAAAGCGGATCGAACGCCTCATCACGTGGTGCAAGCAATTCCAAACCCCCGAGGACCTCCTCTTGAACATTGACGCGATCACCGCACAAATGCGGTTCGGCGTGCCAGCAGACGACTTTGAAGCAGCTCTCAACGACCTCGGCATGGCCCTCGGGTTCGTCACCCAACGACCCGACAAAGAGTGGCGCGAAGGCCCTGACAACCTCTGGGCATTGCGCGACAACAACTACCTACTTCTGGAGTGCAAAAACCAAGTCGACCAGAACCGCGCAATCAACAAGCAGGAGACCGGCCAGATGAACAACTCCTGCGCGTGGTTCCGCCTTGCGGCTCCTCTTATCGGCAAGAAAGGCACTGAGTTTTTTTTTGGTAATTTCCTCAGTCTCTGCAAGCACGCTGCGACAAGCGCAGGCGCTCCTCAGCGCGCCGGATATTACGACCGTGAAGGGTCTGCGTGACCGTGGCATCCTAGCGGTCCTCCTCGGCTGCGGGCTCCGGCGTTCCGAGGTTGCAGCGCTTACGCTCACACGCGTCCAGCAGCGCGATGGGCGCTGGTGCATCGTCGATCTCGTTGGGAAGCACGGCCGCGTGCGAACGATTCCCACGCCGACCTGGGCGAAAGTAGCTATCGACGCCTGGACTTCCGTCGCCGGCCTGGTCCAGGGCCGCTTCTTCCGTCCCGTGAATCGAGGCGACAAGGTACAGGGCGAGGCCATGTCCGAAAAGGTTGTCTGGCAGATGCTCCAGCAGTATGCGACCGCTGCTGGCGTTCCCGGCATCGCGCCGCATGACTGTCGCCGGTCGTGCGCCAAGCTCTGTCGGGCGGCAGGCGGCGAGCTTGAACAGATCCAGCTGCTCCTGGGTCACGCCTAACAACTGAGCGATACCTCGGCACCAAGCAGGACTTGGTGCACGCGCCGAATGACGGTATTAAGCTTGGAGTGGCCACGTAAGATATCTGCCCCCTGAGGCTCTAAATCGCGCGGCAGAAATGTCGTCTGTGTTACACTTGCGCGCTGCCAGTGAACATTCAAACATCCCAAAGCATCGTATCGTCTGGGCGCGCGTTGCGAGTTCTTCTTTTCGTTCACGCCAGTCAGCCAGCGCCGAACCGAGCAGCACCCAGAAAATCAGGTCATGGCGCGACTCGCGGAGGTGGATCAAACTCCGTCTGGTGCTCGATACCAACACAGCGGCGCCCATGACATGGGCTGGAATCGTGGTAACGGCAGCGCGACGACAACAAGTTCCTGGAATGCGCCGACGCTGCACGCGCCGACTACCTGGTGACCGGCAACCAGCGGCATTTTCCGAGGTTCTGGAAAAAGACCAACGTGATCACGTCGCGCGACTTCATCAGCATCGTAGCGCCGCAGACGCCCGATCCCTCGCGCGGCGCGTCGTTCGCGTCTCGCTGGCCCTCTGCCACGCTCCGCAATATCAATCTGAGCACAAGGAGTCCCTGGCCCAGGACTGGGCACACGTGCCGATTCCTAAATCTCGGGAGCTTTTCGATGAATTGGTCGCCGCCGGAGAGATGCTAGCCGTCTTGCTCAATCCAGTCGCCACCCCGACGAAGGCACTGGTGAGCATACTCGGCGACGAAGCCAAAGACCTGGCTGTACCCGGCAAGGTGGGGGGAGGAAACGTCGGGGAGGGTGACCTCTTGATTGAACACTCGTTCTTTGGTGGGGCGCAGGGCGGCTGGCGTGCTCGGTCCAGCTCCAACGAAGAGCCGATGCATGATGAATGGGGATACTACCGGGGACCTGTACATCAATGATGCCGTGTTGTTTCGACATGTCCCGGACCGGGTCTGGCATTATGAGCTGGGCGGTTACCCGGTTATTAAGAAATGGCTCGGATACCGTGACCGTGGGCGCAGGCCCGGCATCCCGCTGCCGCAAGTGACGCTCGGGCAGCGAGTTTTTCGACAGCCATTTTCCTGGAAAACGCTCGGCGTTGATGTAGGCGGCCGTTCGGCGACCCTAGCCCGTTAATCCGCCTTAACGGACACTATTTTCGCCGACCCAGCATTCCAGGCGGTTCGCATCGACCCTCGGGTGCGTACTTCTCTCGCACCATGGTCAAGTAAGAGAGGATGCCGACCACCAATACGATCCAGATCGCGTTCATGGGAGCTTCGTAACTGCCGGTCTCCTGCTTGAGCCAGCCAGTGGCGATGGGCGCAACGATGCCCGCCACGCTCGCTGCGCAGTTCTGCACGCCCGCCATGCGCCCGGTGGTAGCTGCGGGAAACAGCGTCTGCGTGATGGCCCAATAATTAGCGGTGGCGAGCCCCAGGCCAGAGAGCGAAACGATGGCGAAAGTAACCGCCATCGTTAAAGAGGACGCGCGAGCGCCGATGAGTTCGGTGCAGGCGATCACGAAGCCCGCAATCGTGAACCACTTCCGCACGGTAACCGGGTTTCCGCCCCGCCGGATCATCCAGTCTGCGGCCCACCCGCCAAGCGCAGCCATAACCGCCATACCGGCAAAGCTGTAAAACGTATACCATCCCATCTTCGCGAGCGACTGGTGCCGCTGCTCGACAAAGTACGCGGGCATCCAGGTCATGCAGAAGTACACAAAGTACATGTAGCAGAACGTGGCGATGACGGTACCCCAGACCACGGGACTGGCCATCAACCGGCCAAATCGAATCGGGGCTACCGCGGCTCCTTTCGGCGCATCCTTCGCCGGCCGCTGGGCATCGTTTTGGACGAGCGCGATCCAGGGAACCAGCCAGACCAGGCCTCCCAGCCCGAGAATCAGGAACATCGTGCGCCAGTCGTATTGCGTGACTAACCATGCGGCGAGCGGGGGCGCAATCGCAGGCCCGATCTTCGTGCCTGCCATGTAGAGCCCGATGGCCAGGCCGCGTTCCTTCTCCGCGAAGTTGAACCGGATCCACTTGTAGCTGGCCGGCGCCACGACGGATTCCCCGACGCCAAGGATCACGCGCAGAGCGGTTAGCTGCGTGACGGATCGGGCAAATATTGTACCTGCGGATGCCAGGCACCAGAACACGAGACTCAAAGCATAGGGCCACTTGACGCCGTAACGGTCGACGACCCATCCGGCTGGAATTTGCAGCGCCGCATAAGCCCAGAAAAATGCGGAGTTGAGAGTGCCGCGGTCCACATCCGATAAGTGGAACGATCGGATGAAATCCGGCAGCGCGAGGGCGACCGGTAGGTTGGAACGTGAGACGTAGGCAATGATCATGCCGGCGTTCAGCAGCGCGATGATGGTCCAGCGCCGTCTGGACCGAGCGCTCGGCGGGATCACCCAGCTTCCTCATTTACCCGCGTCAATAGCGCCCGCATGTAAGCGATGCAGTATGCGGTGCCGGCGCGCAACAAGCCGGTGTCACCGGCCAGCTTGGGCACGTGATCCGGCTCGGCGGCGCCGCTGAAATTCGCTTGCCGCAACGCCTTCATCACCTCGTACATGTTCATATATCCGTCGTCCGGAAACGTCTCGGCGAAGCGTGGCAGCGGCCCGTTCACATTCCGGAAATGCACCTCGAAAATCTTTCCACGCCCGCCGAAATCCCGGATCATCTCAAACACGTTCTTCCCCATGCGGTCGCCGCCTTCCGACCATGTGCCAATACAGAACGTCAGACCCCAGTGCGGGTTCTGGCCGGCGATCTGTTCGGCGCGGTGGTAGCCACTGTAATCCATGAAGATCTTCGCCACACCATTCATCTTGGCGAGCGGCGGGTCATCGGGGTGCAGGGCCAGCTTTACCCCGGATTCCGCGGCCGCTGGGAGTACGGCTTTCATGAAATAGGTGTAATTCGACCAGATATCCTCGGCGGAGTACTCGCGTTCGAACGCTTGCTTCTCGATCTTGGTTCGGAAATCGTTCAGGTCGAACTCGCGCGCGGTGTAGCCCCGACGTTGCACGTAACTGGTGGTGTACGTGTTCGCTGGGTGAAAGTCGTAGGATGCTACCGGGATTTCGAGCCGTCCCAGATTTCGCAGAAACTGGCGATTGATCTCGATATCCTGGTCCCGCCCCGGCTGGCCCAGTTGCACGCGAAGCGAGCGATAAGACGGGTGTACCACGGAGAAGATGAGCATGCCGAACCGGGCAAACCGTTCCTGCGTGGCCCGGAGATCGTCGAAACTCAACTCGGCCTCGGGGAACTCCAACCGGACCCACTTGAGGCCGATCTGCTGCAGGAAGAGTAGATCGTCGTCCGTGGTGCTCGTTGCATTCAGCCGGTGCGCCAATTTGATTTCGCCGGCTTGGTCCTGGCCGGTTCGCCGGGCCGGCGCTTGGGCGAGTAGCGGCATCGCACCAGAAACCAACATGGACTTCAGGACGTGGCGCCGGCCATGGAGCATAGACATCTGACATTAGATTGCACTGCGGGAACACTTGCAACCTCTCGGAGACAGACGAAAGGAAATGAAGGTAGAGTGCGTCGGTATACGGCACCCCAGATACTCGACTGAGACGGGCCGCCTCGATGGCGGTAGCTGCCGCCGAGTTGACGGTGAACTGGTGGTCCGTGGCATAAGCAGATGTTTCCATTCTGAGAAGTAGCGAGGACACGCAGCCGGACAGGATCGCGAATCTGGGATTCCGCCCGAATCGTAGCGGTTCGCGGTCAAGGAGTGCAGTGTGCTAATCGCGGATTGTCCTCAACGGAGCAGGGTGCCATCCTTACGGGATGGTTTTGAGAACCAGAAACTCCCGGCGAGGCCACTCCGGGCATCGAAGAGTTACGATCTGGACACAATGTGGCTCGGCAGCTAAGGCCGATTAACCCCCCTGGAGCACTTTTGCCCGTAGACGGAGCATTGCCCCGGTTCTGACGATTGTGTTGATGGTGGCGGTGCTTGCCCTGAATAAGAGCGAGAACCGACCCCGCTGGCTCAGGGTCCAGACTGCGAAACCGCTCAATGATAAGGCTCTATTGCGTATCGCTCGACGGCCGGGTCAGAGCCGACGTTCGCTGCCGGCCGGAGCGTGCAGATGAATAGGACTACTCGTGGCACAGCGTCACCATCGGATCGACCTTCGTCGCCTCAAAAGGCGGGGATATAGCCAGCTCTATTCGTAGCGCAACGCCGTTACCGGATCGACATGCGTCGCGCGGTGCGCTGGAACATAGGTAGCCGCCAGGGCAACGGCGCTCAGAAGGGTCACCACAAGGCCGATAGTCATCGGATCCCACGCGCTTACTCCGAACAAGAGGCTTCCCAAGATTCGGCCTAGCGTAACCGAGGCGACCACACCGGCTGCCAATCCCGCCGCCACCGGCAACAGGCCCTGCCGGAGCACCATCCCGGCGATACTGGCGGGCCGCGCCCCAAGAGCGATGCGGATTCCCATCTCATTTGTCCGTTGCGCCACCGAGTAAGAAACGACGCCGTAAATTCCCAAGCTCGCCAATAGCGTTGCCGCCACGGCAAACAACAGCACCAGGTTCATCTGGAACCGGCGCTGCGCTACTGATTCGGTCACGATGTCTTCCATGGTTCGAAATGCAGGTACCGGCATCTCCGGATCGATCTGGCGGATGGCCGCCCGAATTGCGGAAGCCGCGCTGGCCGGATTCACCGCGGTTTTGACGGCGAGCGATGCCTCGTTGTAGAAGCGCTGCCAATAAGGTATGTAGACGGTGAGCGATGGGTTCACATTCAAACTTACGCCGCGCACATCACCGACGACGCCGGCGACCTCAATGAAGACCGAGTTTTCGCCGCCGATCTGAAAGCGCTTGCCAATCGCATTCTGTCCGGGCCAAAGGCGCTCCGCGGTTAGAACCGACACCAGGGCGACCTGCCGCTTGCGGTCAGCTTCTCCGAAGATCCGGCCGCGCTGCAGAGGAATCCCCATAGTGCGGAAATAATCTGGATTCACCTGGCGAATATCGGCCAGCGGCCGCTCCATGACTGGGACTTTCGCGCCCTCCACGCCCAAGAGGTTGTTCCCGCCTTCGCCGCTAAGGGGAAGCCGGTTGGAAACGCCAGCCGATAGGGTGCCGGGCAGCGACCCCACTCGCTCGAGCAAGGAATGCAGGAAAGCCGCTCTCTTTTCACCGTTGGGGTATTGGTTCTCCGGCAGGCTCAAATCAACCGTCACGATGCGTTGAACCTCGAAGCCCCGGTCGACGTTGAGCAGCTTCACGAAACTGTGCAGCAGCAGACCGCCGGCGATCAGGCACAGGGCGCTCAACCCGGTTTCGACGCCCACCAGCACCGACCGGAGATGGCCGCTCGCCCGGCCCGCGGTCGAGCCTCTCGCCCCGGACTTCATGGCCTCCTGGGGATCAGTGCTGGCGAAGCGCCAGGCAGGAAGAAGGCCGCACAGAAGCCCGGTAAGTGTCGAAATGGCCACCGTGAAGAAGAGGACGCGAGCATCCAGATGCACTTCATCGATACGCGGCAGATCGATGGGCGCATATGCCGCGATCAGGCGAATCGCACCATATGCGAGCGCTATGCCGAACACACCTCCGAGGAAAGACAAAAACAGGCTCTCCACCAGCATCTGCCGCACCAGGTGTCCGGCCGTGGCGCCCAGGGAGCTGCGAATGGCGAGTTCCCGCCGCCGGCCGGTCGCGCGCGCCAGCAGCAGGTTGGCAATGTTGACACAGCCAATCAGCAGAACCGCTCCTACCGCGGCCAGCAGCAGTACGAGACCGGTGCGCGACCGGCCCGTGATCTGGTCCTGCAGAGGAACCAGCGCGGCATAGAGTTCGACCTTGAAAGGCGCTTGCTTGGCGAAATTGGCCTGCACCACGTTCAGCTCGGCAAGGGCCCGCGACGCCGTAACGCCGCGGCGCAATCGCGCAATACAGGCGAAATTGAAGTCGCCCATCTCGTCCAATTCGTCGTCCCGCAACGCAAAGGGCTTCCAGAGCTGGGGCCGCTCTTCGGAGATGGTCATCGCATACAGTTGACTCAGCTTCGGAAAATGCAGGCCGGCCCGCAGCACACCGATGATCTCGTACGATTTGCCATCGAGCGTGACTTTGCGACCGAGCACGTTCAGATCCGCCCCAAAGCGCCGTATCCAAAGCTCATGGTTCAGAACGACCACGCGGTCGTGGCCCGGTTGATCTTCGGCCTCGAGAAAGGTGCGGCCGAGCTGTGTTTGCATTCCGAGCAGCGGAAAAAGATTGGGCGAGACGCGAGCCGCCGGAATGCGCTCCGGCTCGCCGTTGCCGGTGAGATTGAACGTGATGCCGCCCAGTAGAGCCAATTGATCGAAGGACCGCGTCTCCTTGCGCCACTGGCGGAAGTGCATGCCGTTGACCGGGACCAAAGGCGCAAAGCGGCTGAATTTCGGGACTACCTCATGAATGGTGACCAGCCGGTCCGCTTCCGGGTAAGCCAGCGGGCGCAGGATCACGGTATCGACAACGCTGAAAATCGCCGTATTGGCCATGATGGCGAGCGCCAGTGTAGCAATCGCAATCGCACTGAATCCCGGGTTCTTCCGCATCGTCCGTGCGGCAAATCGAAGATCACTGCTCAGTGTGTCGAACATAGGGCCTTCTTCGCGCTGTGAAGCCGGTTGGCGGGTCTGGAGACAGTGACACTTCCGGGCGCACGGCTATAGTTTAGTACGACGCCGCCACGCGCCTGGTTCCGCGAGGTTTGAACGCCAAGGGAGCCGGTCCGACGGTTTTTAGCCATTAGCAGAAGAGACTGAATGCTGGTGGTGTGGTCGGCAAGCTGTCCAGAAACGGGATCTGTCAACTGGCCGACCAAGCAATGATTCAGCAAGACGAGCGATCCGGTTGCGGTGCCACAGAATGATCGATTCCTAAACTGACGGCGTCACAGTACATATCCAGGCGTTTCACACTTTTCGACGGTGCGTCGGAACAGCACCGCGCACGGCCCATACACGCGCGGGGAGCGCGAAAGGGGCGTCGTCCGCGGTTACCGACAGCCGCCGTTTCACCTCGCAGCGGAGCGCCCCCAGACGATCGCCATCAAGACTCTGAATATACGCGCCGGCGGGGCCTTGCCCCAGGAGGAAGGGATCCCAGTAATCGGTAAAAGACTCGAACCGCATCGTGATGTCAAGCGGTTGCTCGTGCACATGCTCCAGGCCACCTTGCTTCCAGAGCTGTGCCAGTTCACCAGCGCGGCACAACGGCATGTGCTTCTCGTCGTGCTTCACAGCCGCTGCCTCTACGCTCGCGGCGGCATCCCAGAACACCCGGAGCATCCGCATTCCCTCGCCGTAATCCCAAACGGCGGCCGAGATTCGCCCTCCAGCTTTGGTCACACGTCGAATCTCGCTTAGCGCCTTCTTGGTATCGGGAATGAAATTGAAGACAAGCAATGAAACACTGGTCTGAAAGGTTGCATCAGGAAAACGCAACTGTTGAGCGTCACCGATCTGAAAACTTACTCGATCAGGAAAGGAATTCTGGCTGTTTGCGTATTCAACATACTCTTTGGATGGATCGATTCCCAAGACATGGGAGTGGATCCTCTGTTTGGCGATCGAAAAGGCCAGGGATCCCGTGCCTGAGCCAACGTCGAGCACTTCTCCCGCATCCGGAATACCGGCAAAATGCACGAGCAGCGGAGCCACCAACCGACTCCATCGGCCCATGAATCGTTCATAGGCTTCAGCGTTCGCGAACATGTTATTTTCCGTGTCCTGGCCGCGAAGACCCGGGGCCGCAAGAATCATGAGGACTCTTCTTCGCGATAGCATCCGTTGAGTCTAACTCATCACGGTCAGATCGCCAGTAATCGCGCAGGTTTACCGATAACAACAACAGGCGTGGCCTGATCACAGTCCCGAAACGGGGATGTGGGAAGCCTATATCAAAATGGTCTGCAGACGCTCGCCCGCAACGGGCTGCTTGCATCGTGCAGCTCGCGGTCAAGTTCTTCTTCTAACACGCGTTCGCCAAGCAGTCGATTCTTAAAGAGTGGCGGGAGATCCTTCGTCGAGAGTTCGTTCTTCTGTCTCAGCGATTCGAGCTGCACACTCGTGATTGCGCGGTTGATGTGGTGCGCACGATCCAGATACGGGGTTCGAGGACCCGTGATCCCCTCCGGGAACTACCGTTCACGCTACCTCGAACCCCCGACTTCCTGTGAGTTTGGTGGGCCATCTCTCCGAGCAGGGCATATTACGTCCAAGTGGCCAGAATCCGCGCCTGTCGTGCGTTCCGAAGCCGGCCGCACCAGACATACGTCGCGTATCAAAGACTAACCAAATGTCGTGTGCTCATCGTAGTCCAATAGCGCGGTCAAATCCGCACTGAGTTTGTTCAGTTCCGGCGTTGTCACGCACCGGTCGAGGAAGCCGAACCGGCCCGTGTCTTTCATCTCGCATGCGGCGGCGAGCAAGGCGGTCATTGCCGCGCGATAGAGTGAGGTCGCAAGGCTTATGCGCCTGACTCCGGCCGCCGCGAGTTCACCCACGGAAAATGATTGTCCTTTGATCCCGACCATGAAATTGACCGGCTTCGACACCGCCGCACAGACTGCACGCACCGCGGCAAGGTCAGGCAGACCGGGGGCGAAAAGCACATCGGCGCCAGCTTTTTCGAAGGCTTGCAGGCGGCTGATGGTGTCGTCTAGGCTTGGGGCGGCGTAGAGGAGATTGTTCGCTCGTGCAGTCAGGACAAAGGGAAACTGGAGTGCACGTGCCGCCTGCGCGGCTGCGGCAATCCGTTCGACAGCCAAGAGAGCATCGTAGAGCGGGCTGGTTGCAGTCGCATCCTCGATCGTGCATCCAACGAGTCCCACCGCGGCCGCAAGCCGGATCGTTTCCGCTACGACTTCCGGCGCATCGCCAAACCCTTTTCCAGATCCGCAGAGACGGGCAAATCCGTCGCATCGACAATCAAGCGCGCGTGCGCCAACGCCTCATCTCGCGTCAGCCGCCATCTCTTCGACCAATGGCAGAGGCGGAGGCAGCGCTCGATGTGGCCAATGCCTGGAAGCCAAGGCCGGCGAGAATGCGGGCCGATCCGACATTCCCATGGATTCGGAATTATGAAGGCGCCAGGGCCGTCGTGAAGCGCGCGGAAGCGAGCTGCCATTTCGTTCTGGGTGGCACTCATAGGAGTTACCTCGCGATCGATCTCCACATTCTACTTACTCCCTCAGCCACACGGATGTATTGTCGACGACTCCTGGAAGCGCCTGCCATCGGTGCCTCGCCGATGGATTGCCCCCTGGTGGCCCAGCGTTTGGGTAATGGCGCTCGAGGGGTTACTTTTTTTCTTTCGTCCATTGAAGGCAACGCTATGCTTCGGCCGCAGGCCGGAGGGGAGCCGCACCGCGCGCGATCATCCTATCCAGCGTCAGGATATTCAACATCAGTTGGCGGAGGGGATGATAGTTGTCCTGGCGGCCGACGTGAGGCTGCCACGTCATCCGGCGGTCGGCGAAAAGCATGTATCCGGCCGGGTACCCGCGCTCCTTCTGCCAGAACTTCTCGTTGACAATCTGGTATGCCATTCCGAAATACTCTGCGGCCCACTCCGCGCCGGTTCGCTCCAGCACGTTCAGGGTTGCGACGAGCACTTCATTTTGGCACCACAGGCACTTCAGATGTTCATACTCACCCATGAAATGCAATTGTTGATGGGTCCCTACCGGGGTCTCCACCGGCCATTGATAAGAGGGATGATCCACGTTGATCCACTGGGAGAGTCCTCCGTAGATATAGTCCCAACCGACATTGAGATGGTGACGGATGCGCTGGGCGCAGGTGTTCCACAGCGCCTCATCGTGGCGGCGATTCGCTTCGTCCATGACCATCCACAGGGCCTCGACCGAATGGCCGAAGCGCGACTTCTGTGCTTCCTCTTTCGGCCTGGTGAAATCGTAATACAACATTTCCGTATTCAAGCCGATGTCGGGGTTGTAATGCCGATTCATGATCGCGTCCAAGGCGCGGTCCGCGATCGCGGCGATTTGCGGGTTGTTCTCCCGCACGAGCATCTGGGTGGAGATGGTGAGGTTCAGAAACCACAACCCCTGGGGCCGTATGGCCCGTTTGCTGCCCCACAGATAGGGGAAATCCGCTCCGCGGTACCGAAACGCCGGGCTGTCGAAGTCCCGGAAGAGTTTGGTCAGGATGGCGAAGGCGGCTTCATGGGACGGCTCGTCTCCGCTAGCACCAGCGTACTCCTGGAGGCCTTCGGCGAGGTGGTACATTCCCTCCGTGTCGCCACTGAAAGGCCGCAGGACTTTCCCTTCCCGCGAGAACTCTTGCGCCCACGAGCCGTCTTTTTGCCGTGCCCACTTGAACACAAATTCTTTGGTTCTTTTCGCCACGTCCAGAAACTGGGGGTTCTTTCCAAAGTGGTTATACAGGAAGCTATAAACCCAGATGGCGCGCCCGAGAAACCAGAGGTTCTTGCCGGTATCGAGGAGTGTGCCGTCGTAATCCAGACTGCACATCAATCCGCCATATTCGTGGTCGATTCCGTGCTTGTCCCAGAAGGGCAGAAGAACCTGGAAGAGCTGGTCGTAGAGCCTTTGGCGCAACTCCGCAAGGCTCATTCCAGCCAACCGCAATTCCCCAGGCGCTGTCGGATCCCTTGGCGGTCCGGTTACGCTCTGAGCCCTTCCCAGACTCGCTATCCCAAGTCGCACTGCCGCTGCTCCTGTCAATCCGAGAAACGCACGTCGTTTCATTTCGCGGTACTCCTTCCTTTTTTTTGACGAAGCATCCCTGACCAACCGGCCGGAAGGGCGGGGCTTTAGCTACCTGCGGCTTAACCGGCATTTTCAGCGTTCGACATTCTCTCACGGGTGCGTTCTCTTGTTCGGGGGGCGACAGTCCGGAAAAACCACCAAGGTGAATCGCCCATCACGGAGAGTTCAGCCTGGCCCGTTATCGATTATCGATTCTAGCGGTTTCTTGCCGTCCCGAGGACGTCCGGGCGGGCTGAATGTCCCATAACCCGACATGTAGGGCGCGTAGCTGTGCGAAGGGGATTGATCAACAGTCTTGCCCTTTCTCCACTCCTCAATTTCCTGCGTCCAACGGCATCATCCAGATGTCGAAGTGAAACTCGTCGAGGTTGGTGACGATCTTGTCCCGCGCCACGTTCACTTCCATGTGATTCGACTCGGAAATGCCGGCGTAGATGCGCTGGCTGCCATGAAGGTGCTGAATGGCGAACGGAGTGCCAAGAGGGCGCTTGGTCTTCGGATCTAACCGCAGGGCCCACATACAGGCAAAGCCATCGCGGTTCGAGGTGAAATACATGGTGTTGCCGTCGGGAGAAAACTGCTGCTTGTCGTCGTGGTATTCGCCGCTGGTGAGCTGGATCCACCGGTCCGGCCCGGCAGGAACGAAGTTCTCTGCGGGCGTGACGTAGATGCGGTAGTGCTGCTGATCGGCGCCGATCTCCATCAAAAACGCGACCCATTTGTCGTCCCAGGAATAATAGGGGTTCCACAAGTTGTGCTGCGAGTCGCTTAACACAGACGCAACTTTCCCGTCGCGACATCCGCCAGCGCAACTTGAGCGAATCCGCCGCCAAAGGCGCCCTTCTGCGTCATCAGCCGCGTGTTATCGGTCGAAAAGCCGCCCGGTGGCCCGCAGGCAACGCCGGCGTCAACTTCCCGAAATCCGACTCTTCTTTCAGCTCTTCGAGCGCGACCTTGAGATCAGCCATGTGCTGAAAACGGCGATCCGGATCTTTGCGAAGGCGCGCACCACAATGCGCTCGAGTTCGCGTGGTATGCGGGAATCGAGTTGAGCGAGAGGCTTCGGTTCCTGCTGGAGAATGGAGGCCAGCGTGAACATACGATTGTCGCCCTGGAAGGCGCGTCGCCCGGTGAGCATCTCGTAAAGCACGGAGCCGAACGAGAAGATATCGGCGCGCGCGTCCACTGCCTTCCCTTGCGCCTGCTCGGGCGACATGTAGGCGGCGGTGCCGACGATAGTGCCTTCTTCGGTCTGGGCCTTGATCGTTTGCGTTGCTCCGTCGGCGTTCTCTTCCTGGGCCGTGAGCTTGGCCAGCCCGAAATCGAGCACTTTGACGACTCCGTTCGTGCCGACCATGATGTTGCCCGGCTTGATGTCGCGATGGATAATGCCTGCCGTGTTGGCTGCCGCCAGCGCGCTGGCAATCGGAATGGCATACTTCAAAACGTCCGCCACCGGCAGGCCACCGCCGGGGATTAACTGCTGTAGCGTCTTGCCGGCCACGAACTCCATCACCATGAAGTCGGTTCCGTCCGCCTGGTCGATCTCGTGGATGGTGATGATGTTTGGGTGGTTCAGCGAGGACGCCGATTTAGCCTCCTGAGTGAAGCGCTGCTTGCGGGATTCGTCTTTCAGCTGCTCGGGACGGAGGATCTTGATGCAGACGAATCGATCGAGACGGAGGTCGCGCGCTTTGTAAACCACTCCCATGCCGCCTTCTCCAAGCTTTTCAAGGATGCGGTAATGAGAGACGGTCGTGTCAAGCATCTGGCCCTGGTTGCCTTCAAAGCATAGTCCGCTTGCGGCTACCTTGCAACGTGAACGCGACGATCTGATCAGCATTGGAAGCAAAGCTGTTGAGAAAGGCCCATATCACGAGCAATTGGGCTGGTTGTCTCGAAACGGGGTTCGAGGAGATCATAGCCGCCGGCGCCAGGTTCGGCGCTCAAACGAACAATTCCAGGGCTTTGCCAGACGGAAGGGGGTATTGCGTTCTCACGATCGCGGCGAGCGCCAGAGCAAGCGAAAAGCCCAGACGCACAGAACTGCGCAGGCAATGGTGATGAGAATGAACCACGGTTGCGCCGCCAGATGCGGACCTTCCGCGATGCCGCGCCAGATGTGAGCCACAGTGAGGAGACCAAATACTACACCCGTTGTAATGACGTAGGCTCTCATAGAATCTTCCCCGATAGCTCAGCTACAAAGTTCATGGCCCAGTCCGCGCCCGGCAAAGTGAGTATATAACTGGACCGGCCCGTCGCGCGAGGGCGTGACGCCCGTGGGACCGCACAACCAACCTCACCTGACGAGTTGCTGCCGGCCGGCGGATAAGGCATAGAAACCCCGCAGAAACGTTCGACCCCAAATCGCTGCCGATGTTACACTACTTGAATTCTTCCCAGAACCCCGCTCCAAATTGCCAGCCCGATTGCTGTGGAAAACTGGCGGCACCTCGGAGCAGTAGTTGAGATGTTGTCTAAATTCCCGTAGCCTGTTCAATGAGCCTGCAGAGCTTGACTAGCAGTGACTGGGTGCCGTAGAGCTGGGATCTTGACAGTTGCTTGGTGCTGAAAGTGAGCACGACTGTCCCAGGAGAAGAGAGAATTTTGCGATGCAAGTGACCCGTGTGGCGGCCGTGAGTATAAATGGGCTTCTGGGCGAACCGGAGCGCGTGCTGGCCGCCATCGACGTCTGGTGTGAGCGCGCGGCCGCGGCGAATGCCGATCTTGTGCTCTTCCCCGAATTGGTGGTCCACGGCCACTGCACCCCGAAGACCTGGGAGTTGGCCGAGCCGGTGCCAGAGGGGCCGAGCACGCGCAGGCTTAGCGATCTAGCCCGGCGTCATCGTCTGGTACTCTCCGTCGGACTCAGCGAAAAAGAACGCGACATAGTCTACAACACGCAGATGCTGGTCGGTCCGGATGGCTACATCGGCAAGCAGCGGAAGCTGCACCTGTCGCGCGACGAGGTGAACTACTACAAAGGTGGCCGCGATATCCTCGTGTTCGACATCGGCCGCTGTAAAGTGGGCACGGTCATCTGCTACGACAATCAGTTTCCCGAGATCGCCCGCGTGCTTGCCCTGCGAGGGGCTGAGGTGCTCCTGATGCCGCACGCTGCCCGTTTCAAGCCGTGGCCAGACACGCCTGAAGGTGAAGCGGCGGCGCGGCGGCATTCCCACGATTTCGTCGCCGTGTACGCTCTGCGAGCCCGTGAGAACGCCTGCTTCGCTGTGCTGACCGACCAAGCCGGTCGGGCCGGAACTCTGGACAATTACCCTAAGGACCACGAGAACCAACCGCACCACGCCGGCGTGGCTTTAATCTGGGGACCCGACGGGAAGCTTCTGGCGAGCACTCAACGAGATCGCGTCCAGGAAGAGATGATCGTGGCCGACCTTAATCCGGTGCTGCTGGCGCGCGAGCGGTCGCTGGCCAACTACGCGCTGCGCACGCGCAGGCCGGAGCTCTTCGGCGAGCTGGTGCGGGATCAAGTATCTTCCTGAACGGGCCACGTACAAAAGAGTCCACGAGTCAGCGAACGGTTGGCATCACATGGTATAGCGTGCCATGCAATCGTCGAGAAACACTTAAGTGTCCAAGGTACTTAGAAGCCGTTTGGCGCATCTGGGCAGGACGGAGTACGATAATTTAGCCCAGCATTATCGATACTAGGTTGCAAAATTAGCGGTTTAAGAACCAGGCCATCGCAGTGCGGAGTGCAGAGAATGAGGACGGCGACACCGAAATTCGGGCCTTCCGACAGAGTACAGGAAGCCAACACACGGCTGGATGCACATGTGCGGGATATCATCGAGTGGCATTTTAATCACGAAACCGGTTGTCCGTTCTGGCTGGATTTTGCTTCCAGGCTGAACTGGGATCCGCGAAGGGAGATCCAGTGCTTTGCGGATCTCAGAAAATTTCCGCCCTTCGAGGATGAGTGGCTCCGCAGAGGCCCGATTCGCCGCTGGGTGCCCAAAGGCCTCGCTCACCTGCCCGCGTACGTCTTCGAGACTGGCGGCACGACCGGAGTACCGAAGAGTCGCGTGGCTATGGAGGATTTCCGCATCGATTACGAGATGTTCAGCGAGACGCTACCCGACAAATACTTTCCGAGAGATGCCAACTGGCTGATGCTAGGCCCATCTGGTCCACGGCGGCTCAGGCTTGCGGTCGAGCATTTATGCCAGCATCGCGGCGGCATCTGCTTTTGCGTCGATCTCGACCCGCGCTGGGTGATTAAGCTCATCAAGCAGGGGCGCGTGAACGAGCTGGAGATGTACAAGGCGCACGTGATCGAGCAGGCCGTGACCGTCTTGCACGCCGGGCACGACATCCGATGTCTCTTCACCACGCCCAAGCTGCTCGAAGCGCTGGCGGAAGAACTGGAGAACCGGGGCACGAGCATCCGGGAGCTGGGTATCACCGGCGTCTTTGCCGGCGGGACCGAATTCACGCCGCAATTCACGAGGTTCGCCATGGAAGAGCTGCTGGGCGAGGGGGTCTACATGACGCCCACATACGGCAACACTCTGATGGGCCTGGCGTGTTCGAAACCCGTGAGCGCGGAAGATGGTTACAAGATCAGTTACTACGCACCGCAGCCGCGCGCTGTGATCGAAGTGGTTTCGTTCGAGGACCGCGATCGCGTCGTTCCCTACAGCAAGACCGGCCGAGTCCGGCTGACTACTCTCACCAGAGAAACATTCATCCCGGGTTTTCTCGAAAGGGACGAGGGCGAACGAGAGCCGCCATATGACGCATATCCATGGGATGGCGTTAGCGGCGTGCGGCCGTTCCGCCAACTAGCCGGCACCACGACGGTAGGAGTCTACTGACTATGCTGAATCTGCCCATTCTGCGCTGGGGCCAGCCTTATACCAGCCTCGATCAGGATACCGTCGTGCATTTCATCACCGGCGAGGCACTGGCCCGAGTGAGCCAGGCCAACGCCGGCCTGCTCGGCCGTGACATGCGGCTCGCGCCGCGCGCGCGCAAGGTTCTTGCCGAGATTCCAATTCCGGAATTGATTGGCTTGATGAAGAAGGCGGCTGATCTGTATTTGAACGACGCGCTTCCCATGGGCGACGGCGAGCAGACGCCCGACGAATTCGCCCGCCATCAGTCCGCAAGCACGGGCCTGCCGGAGCACATGTGCAAGGCCAACATGACGAAGAACCACTTCGTGTTGTCCCGCATGGATCAGATTCTGGACTCGCTCACACGCGGGCTCCCGACGGAGATTCTGACGCGCGGCTATGGCAGGGAGTCTCGCGGTGTGATGGTCAGTTATCAGGCACAAGCGCCGGTGCTGGGTCTGGTGCTGCCCTCAAACTCGCCAGGCGTGCATACGTTGTGGCTGCCCGTGATTCCGATGCAGGTGGGGCTACTCCTGAAGCCGGGGCCGCAGGAGCCCTGGACCCCGTACCGCATGGCCGCTGCGTTCCTCAAGGCGGGTGTGCCAAAAGAAGCCATCGCAATTTACCCCGGCGGTGGAGACATTGGTGCAGAGGTGGTTCGCCGCGCTCACCGCAGCATGATATTCGGCGGCACCGCCACCGTCGAGCGTTACAAAGGCGATACGAGAGTTCAAGTGCACGGGCCGGGGTTCAGCAAGATCTTGCTGGGCGACGACGTGGTGGACCATTGGGAGAAGTACCTCGACGTCATTGTGGATAGCGTGTTCCTAAACAGCGGGCGGGGGTGTATCAACTGCTCGGGTATTTGGGCCTCGCGCCACACCCGTGAAATCGCCGCAGCGCTGGCCGAGCGCCTGGGACCCGTGGAGCCCAAGCCTCCCGAGGACCCCACGTGCGGCCTAGCGGCCTTCACGGTGCCCGGTGCGGCGCGGGCGATTTGGGCCACCATCGAAGCTGGCCTCCAGGAGCCCGGTGTCGAGGATAGGACCACCCGATTCGGCCCTCGGCTTGTGGAAAGAGAACGCTGTGGATACTTGCGGCCCACGGTGATTCACTGCGACTCGCCCGATCTCAAACTTGCCAATACCGAGTTCATGTTCCCCTTCGTGAGCGTCGTCCGTTGCCCCCAGGAACAGATGCTCGAGAAGATTGGTCCTACGCTGGTCTGCAGCGCTATTACGCAGGATCAACAATGGCAGCGAAAGTTGATCGATGCACCTCACATCGACCGTTTGAATATCGGCGCCCTCCCCACCATCAAGCTGGACTGGCTGCAACCGCATGAGGGCAACATCGTCGAGTTTCTCTTCCGCCCGCGTGCGTTTCAGGCTTCGGTGGAGGCCGTGGCTGTTTGATTGTCCCCGCGCACTACGCGAGGCGGCGTGTCATCTCGATGCAGCCCGATCCGTTCAGCCTCGGGTCTGCTGCGGCTATCCTGCTGGTTTCCTCAGTCGCCGCTGCCGTGATTCCCACCTAACGAGCAAGGAGAGCGGACCCAATGATCGCCCCGAGGTGCGAATGGTCGTGAATAGTAGCCGCTGCATCCTTACCGCCCATCTGTAAGCAACCGAGGCACCCTTCAAAAAGCGTCAATGGGCCTGAACCAACGGGCGGCGCCGTCATTGACCACAACCCGACTTCGCGTTCCTTTAGTTCCACTTCTCTAGGAGGTAGGGCGCTTATCAACAATGCCCGCAGTTATGAGTAATGTCGGTTTGTCCAGGGAGACACGTGAACAGTTTGTGATAGCTCTCGTGAACAGCCCAGGTCCCTATCGATACCTACCGTTACTCGCAAACGTCAAACCAATCGCCGGTTTTGAAGTTTCTCCCCGGGTAGTTGGCATAAGTATCGGTCAAAGCGTCAGGAGAACAGCAAGCGTCCAGCCGCTGTCGTCAGGCGTTCAGGGCCTTCAAATAAGCGACACTCTGGACCGTTAGATCCCAGTTCTGTTCGACGAAATAGTTCTTCACGCCGCCGGTCTTGGCTGCAGCGAAAATTTTGGACCAGTCGAGGCTATCTTTTCCTACGGCCACTCCGGCGCTGCCGCGCGCTCCGCGGCTCGGCTCAGGGGCGTTTAGGTAAACGCCCTGGAGATGCATGGAAACGAAGCGGCCAGGATACTTAGTGAAGTACATCACCGGGTCTCCAACAGCCCTCATGGCGGACATCTGGAATTGCATCTTCACGTATTTTGGATCGAGCAGTTCGAGCAAGACCTCGTAGGTCAATCGGCCATCGACCTTCGACATTTCGAATCTCTCGTCGTGCAGGAACTGCTGGATACCCGCTTTGGCGGCCAACTCGCCAATCTTGTTGTACTCCTCCGCGGCCTTCTTTACGACATCCATGGTGGTGACGCCGTTTTGCACCTGCCCATCGAGACTCGCGGTGCCCATCTGGGTCATGCCGAGGTCGTGTGCCCAGACGATCGATTGCTCTTGTTTATTGCGAAGTTCCGACAGGTCAAAATGGGCGCTCGGACACTTCAGACCATGATCCTCCACGATGTGCCTGGTCTGCTTCCCGTCCACGAGGCTGGCGAATTCGGCGTAACCCGGTGAGCACAGCTCCACGCTGCCAATTCCGAGCGCAGCCATGTCCTTGCAGAGCCCGGCGAAATCGCCGCTCTTGATCCGCAGGCGATGAGGGTATGTCTGGCTTCCGATTGGCAGGCCAAGCGGATTGCCTTGCAGTTTCCGCGCGGCAACTGACAGAAGTCCCGCGCCAACAGCATTCACCGTCGATTTCTTCAGAAATTGTCGTCTCGATAATATGGGCAAACATCCCTCCCTATCAGGCGCTCGTCAGCTTCCAGCCGTCGCGGTAGTTGCGGGTCAGGTACTCGTTGGCCTCGGGAATATTGGTGAACTTCATGCCTTCCCGGTCCCACAGAAGAGCGGGCGCACAGCGATCTTCGTTAAATATTTTACGGCTATAACGGATTGCCGCCGCCATCGGGTCTACCCCAGAGCTTCGCAAGCTATTGTAACTTCCAGGATTCATCGAACAGGCCCGCGTACGCGGCATCGGGATCGTCGGAGTCTGGCTGAACTTTGAAGATCGCGAAATCTCCATAGCGCGGCGTGGGGAAATCTCCGGCCCAGTCGGCCCAAGCGGCAGTCAGGCCGCTGTTGATCACAACATAATGGTCTGGGCTCAGCGGGTCTGGATAGATCAATGCCGGCAGCGATTCCGCAGCCGGGAAGCTCCTGTTGCCGAGCGCCACCGTCTTTTTGGTCCAATGCAGCGGCGGCAGCTTGCCGTTTAGTTTTGCGATCCAACGATTGCTGCCCGGATCTCCGAATAGCACAACCTGGTACTTCGTGAAATCTTCGGCCGTAACGTCCTTGTCGTCTTTGATGCGTATATGGCCTCGATATGCAAGCGTGTACTGACGGTCGAACCGTTGGAGAATCCGTAGAGCTTGCTCGTTCGGCGCCGCGTTCCACGGGGTACCCGTGGGACGAACCACCAGAAACGGCTCCAGAAATGCATCATCGATCGGCCCTTGCAGCCCGTGCTTCTTGCGGATTCTCCTCTCGCGGGCACTCGCCAATTTCCAACGGTCCTTCGATTTCGCCAAGGTCATCTCCGGTGCGGACTTTACGCGTAGCTTCTGGCCATCGATGGTGATGGAGGTAGCGCGGTCGGTTTGCCGCAGCACGAGGCGCGTGAGATTCCGGGTGGTAATGTCGTATTGGCTACGGTTATCGGATCGCTTGGCGTCCACCTCAGCACGCTCGTAGTGCTTCTCCAGGCCATCAACCGTCACCCAATAATCACGGTTGTACCGTGTGGTGTAGGTCACAAATCGGATGCGGTCAGGGACCTGGCGACCCAGTTTGATGCGATCGGACAGGTAAGCATTCAGAACCCGCCGGCTTTCCGGGTGCATGTCATGTCCGGTTTTCGGACCGATCAGAAACAGAATCGACGGTGCATCCGTGGCCTTCAAGGAGAAAGGATCCCCCTTGAAGTGGATGCCTTCCTTCATCAACTCCTCCTTAGCGCTGTTGTGCTTCACGAGGTTCCGGTCATTCTCGCCGACATAAGAGGCAAACGGAATATCGTATGCATTCAGCGTCCACTGGTACATGTTGTCGAAGATCTTGCACATCCCCTGCTGATAGGCCGGCAGCGTATTGAGGATCGGGATTCTATGCGATGTGTTGTCGCCAGCGCCGACCTCAACCGCGGCCCAGAGATCCGGGTGATGCAGAGATGTGTGCCACACGCCCGCACCTCCCATCGAAAAACCGCGTAGCGTCACCCGTTCCAAATCGATCTTGTACGCTTTCTTGGCGAATGCTATCGCCTCGAAAACATCCGCTTCGCCGGGCCAGTGATAGGTATTCTTACCGCGTCCGAATAAATCTATTTGCAGCGTGCCGGGAAGATAATCAACCTCTGCTCCTTCCCACGAGCTGAGGGTCTCGACTTCATAGAGTCGTGTAAAGCGCCCGTGTTGGGCGACATCTAACGGAAACGCCCGTACGCCGTCGTACTCGTCGGGAACGGTGACGCGCACCGGTTGCACCGAACCGTCCAGTTCCGAGCGGAAACCGCGAACTGCACGACCTTTTTGGCTTGTCCAGGGCGATTTGCCTTCTTTCAGTTGCGCCGCTCGTTCCAAACCGTTATCCAGGACGCTGAGAGTGTCTGCAACCGACGCTTGGCGAAAAAACTCCTCTTGATACGCCATCTTCCAGCGCGCCGCCTCGGCATAGATCTCAACATCCGCCAGAAGGCCGTCATCCGCCCGCGTGGACCGAAGTTCGCGGACCATCCCGTCCAGTTGGTCGATCTTCGCCTGTATTTGTTGTTTCTCCGTATCGGTCGGTCGGTATGGTAACGCTACCGGGTGAAAGCGGGTCCAAGGCAAGTTCTCCGGGGCTCTTCCTTTCTGTGCGGCCGGAGCCTGGGACGCATGCCCCTGCGGCGTTTGTGAAAGCGCAGGAAGCGCCGCCGGTAGCACAAGAATGATCCTAAATAAGAAGCTGATGATGTACTTGTTCATTTTTCGCTCGAGGACAGACGCCCACAATGTATAGCACGACCGCGGCAACTCAATGTGAAGAGCGGAGACTCCGAAAAGTAGGCTTGCCGCTGCCCCTGGTCGCGGTCCGACGCTGGCAAAATCCCGGGCCACGGCTTCGCGAAGCTCTGACGCGCGGAGAGTAGTGTCCGCCGATCGTAGACTACAAGCCGACATACCGGGAAGAATGAGGCTCAGGGACGTATATCGCGCCGGTCGGATAATTGCTGGTATACCATGCCGTGGTTGAACTCCATACAAACGGTTGCACTGCCAGCGTGCATAGCCCGCACTCTCACTGGGCAGGGTTGCCGACCGACCTCAGGACCTGTGCTGACCCATCGTATTCAGCACTTCGTGGCCACTGAGGAGCGTCGTTTGTCCGCGCTAGTCCAACTAGGGCATGAGAACGGATTATGTTTCGTCGATTGAAATGTAAGGTCACGCCAGAGGCGATCGCAAACACGATCGGTGGACTTTCAGGCTTACTATTGGGTCTGTGAGAACGCGAAGAGTTGGTCAGCCTCGCTATCACCCCCGCGAAACGGAGTTCTCGCAAGTTGGAAACGATGCGCTGCCACCGCGGCGTCTCACCTACCGCTCTGGCGTAGGGGGCGCGATGATGCGAACCGGTCTCCGCTCGTTATTCATCGGCCTGCGACTTCTTCGATAACTGGGACGTACAGCGTTACGCGTCTGCCGCTGTTCCCAGCTCGGCTGCCGAGCCGCCCAGAAGCTTCAAATTTAGTGCTCCACCAGTGAACACCATCTCCTCAATCGCACCATCTACAGCTTCTTGTTTCAGCACGCTCCCGGCCCGCAACGCGATCTGAAACTGCGCGGACCTCCGCATCAGTTCCTTGATAAATGCGGGACTAGCTCCTTTCGTGCGTCGCACAATCAGAGCCATCAGTTGCTCCGGCACTTCTAGTCCGCGGGAGTACAATTTCACCAGCTTCGTGCGACCGTCCTCATCAGGTAACGGAAATTCGATCGCTTGATCGATGCGGACCGGTCGCGACGCCAGTGCGGGTTCGAGCTGGTCGGGACGGTTTGTGGTCAGAATGAAAAGCACGTCGGCGTCCTCGCGCAATCCATCCATTTCGTTCAGGAGTTTGTTAAGTAAGACCTCCTGGCCGGGAGTCTGCATGTGCTCGCGCTCGCGGGCGATAAGGTCGACATCCTCGATAATCATCATCGCCGGTTGAAGGAAACGCGCGAGCCGGAAGTATTCGCCCAGCAACCCAACCTGTTCAGCAGTGATCAGCAACGTGGTGTGCTCCGGCAATTGCGATGCAAGATAGTGAATGGTGTGGGTCTTACCAGTTCCGGGCGGTCCGTAGAACAGTAGCCCTTTTTTCGCGGAAAATCGTAAGGCCTTGATTTCATTCCGCGCCGCAATGAATCTGCCGACATTCCGGTCGAGCAGATTCAGTGTCTTCGTCGGGCAGTATAACGTCCTCGCGGTTCACCTTGTGCAAGCGATGTACGTTCACTGCGCCGCCGCGCCCGGGGGGGTCGTAGTAGCTCTCTAGCGAGATGACACGGCCGCGGTAAGTGCGGCCGGCGCCGACGCGAAGTTCAAGATCGCGGAACGATTCCTGCGAGAACTGCGCGCCTCCCTCGCCGGCGGGTATCGCGATTTCCACGTGGACCCCCCCATCTGGCCATAACGCATCGCTGGTCCGAGAAGAATGGCAAACGGCAAGCCGTCCCGATGCGAGAGCCACAGACCATTCTTCAAACAACGAACTGGAATTGGATCTCCAATCTACCTCGTCGTACTGCAGGGGGCCGATGTCCATTGGAAAGGGTCCGCCAGTAAACAGGTGCGCTAATGTCGGAGTTTCCTGGTTCATCGGTGAGTGGACAGCGAGGAGTTTGGTGTCCGCGCGGTTGGCGAACAACTGATTCAGCGCGGTTTCGACATCGACGCGTGACGTGATCGGAAATTCGCGGGCTGCCGTGACGATCTCGCCCAAGGGTACGCCCCCAAAGTGCCGACGCAAGGTTTTTCGTAATGCCGATCTACCTGTGAGGGCCTGAACGAAGTAGCCGATCATTGTTTCTCCTCTAACAAGAGCACTCAGATCATCACAATTGACTCACACGCCAAGAGCCTACTGTCCTGACGGCATCCGCATTAACAGTGTAGAACGGGCGTAATGGTCCGATGCAGCATGCGGTCCCGAGGGACCTGGGAGTGGGTCGTTCAATTGCGCCTTGCGATGCCGCAGCCATCTTCAATGTCGCAGTTGTCGGGCCGAAAACTATCCAGCAGTACAAAGGTACTTGGACTCCGAATGCGAGAGGGGCGCAAAGTTTGAGTGGATAAGCAGCAGGGGCTACATGGTGTCATATGATTAGACTGCAGCGAATTCGACGCTATCTTATGCTCACTTCGCCTGCATCGCCCACTAAAGAAGAAAAACTGAGGAGATTGAGTGGACGACATAGAAAACGCTATTTCCCGACTTGAGAAGCAACGATCTGCCATCGACCGTGCCCTACTCGCGCTCCGGGAGATATCCGGCCCCAACACACCAAAAGCACAGACCGTGAGTCAGAGCAAGTCTCGGAGAAGGCGTCTAAGCCCAGAAGGCCGCAGAAGAATCATAGAAGCGACGAAGAGGCGCTGGGCGGCTAAGAAAACTGGCGGAGCAGGAACCGCACCGAAGAGGGCTGCGGCTCCATCCCGCTCGCGTCGCGGTAAGCTGAGCGACGAGGGCCGGAAGAAGCTGGCGCTGGCTATGAAGAAGAGATGGGCCGCCGCCAAGAAAGCCGGTAAGCAACGGCTCGCGTGACGCCCGTTTAAGGACAAGCGTCTGGTTTGACCTGGTTACCGGCGCCGCCGAGAACTCGTTTTTTTGTTGGAGCGAAGCCTCAAGGCCGGGATACCGCGTTTGCCAAGTTGGAATGAATAGTCTCGTGGACTAGATCCCGACATATGGTCCGGACTGCGAGGGTGCGGCACGAGAACAGGCAGGTTGGCCGCAACGGGATTGAGGAGATTACTGTACGAACACGGCTCGCGGGCATTGAGTTTCACTGGGGTGGGACGAATGACACGGCCCAATTGCCTCACTAGAGTTTTTCTGTAACCGACAGGGGGGAGACCGGATGCAGATGGTTACCGACGATTTGCGTTTCGGGGGAACTCCTCGCAATTCAGTTTCGTAAAGACAACGAGGCCTCTGCAATGCTAAATCTTCTCAGCCATCTTCGCTATGCCGCACGCCAGTTCCTTGGATCACCGATGTTCACGGTCGCGGCTGTGCTGACGCTAGCTTTGGGCATCGGTGGAACCACCGCCATATTCACGCTTATGGACGCGGTTATGCTTCGCTCCCTGCCGGTTTCCGATCCCGGTAGGCTCTACCGCATTGGGGAAGGCGACGATTGCTGCGTGGAAGGGGGACCGCAGGACCGGTGGGGGATGTATTCGTTCCCTCTCTATGAACGGCTGAAGGCTGCCGCGCCGGAGTTCGAAGAAATCACCGCATTCCAGGCTGGCGGTGCCCGCGTGAGCGTCCGGCGTCAAGGGGCCGAATTATCCGCTAGGCCTCTGCGCTCCGAGTTTGTCATTGGAAACTATTTCTCCACTCTGGGTGTCGGCGCGTTTGGCGGCCGCGTGTTTGCTCCGGATGACGACCGGCCGGGGGCACCCCCTGTGGCTGTGCTCAGCCATCACGCCTGGCAGGCCGTCTATGGCGCAGACACATCGATCGTCGGATCAACCTTCGTCATCGAAGGCCATCCATTTACCGTCATCGGCGTCGCTCCGCCCGGCTTCTTCGCCGAGACCCTACGCGGGGATCCGCCGGATATCTGGATCCCAGTGCAACAGGAGCCCCTGATTGACGGTAATGGTTCACTGCTACATCAGTCTGTCTCTGCTTGGCTTCGCGTAATCGGCCGGTTGCGGCCGGGAGCTTCAATAGCCGGGTTGGCTCCTCGCCTCACAGGGGTGCTGCGAAATTGGATGCAATATGATTCCGGTTACCCTGCCAATTGGATGCCGGACGTCATCCGTATGCTTCCCAGGCAGGTGATCAACGTCGTGCCGGCGGGCGCGGGTGTTGCCGCGATGAAAGAGGAGTACGGCCGCAGTCTCCAGATTCTGCTGTCTGTTTGCGGGTTGGTGCTGCTCATCGCGTGTGCCAATGTCGCGAATTTACTGCTGGCTCGCGCAGTAGCCCGCCGCGCGCAAACCGCAGTGCGTCTGGCCATCGGCGCCTCCCGACTGCAGATCACGATTCAGGCACTCACAGAAAGCGTTCTGCTGTCAATTGGCGGCTGCCTCGCCGGACTTGTGGTGGCCATCGCTGCCGCCCGGCTGCTGCTGGCGCTCGCTTTTCCAGGCTCGAATTTCCTACCGATCAGCACAACGCCATCACCCGCGGTGCTCGCCGTTTCCTTCGGATTAGCGTTGGTTACAGGCATCATCTTTGGCGCAGCGCCGGCGTGGTTCGCCACGAGAACCGACCCAGCCGAAGCCTTGCGTGGATCGGGCCGCAGCACGAGCGATCATTCTTCTTTCGTTCGCAAGGCGCTTTTAATCGCGCAGGCCACTCTGTCGGTCGTGCTGGTTTCGGGTGCCACGATGCTTGGTCGAAGCCTCAACAAGCTCGAACACCAGGATTTCGGATACCGGGTTCAAGGGCGCGTAGAAGTTTCGCTGAACAATCCCCCGGCCACTTACACACAGCCGAAATTGGCCGTGCTCTACCGGCAACTTGAAGACCGGCTCAATGGTCTGCCCGGAGTGCGGGGATCGGGGCTGGCCCTTTACAATCCGCTAACCGATAACTGGGGCGAGATGATTATGGTAGCGGGCCATCCTGCGCCTAAAATGAGCGAAGAATCGGGCGCCTCATGGGACCGCGTAAGCGCGAACTATCTTCAGAACCTGGGTATGCCCATGCTGCGTGGGCGCGCCTTCACTGCCGCCGACAACGAAACCACCGCGCCGGTTGCGATCGTCAACGAAGCCTTCGTGAAACGCTTTTTCAAGACTGACGAAAACCCTCTCGATCAGCACTTCGGTCTCGATATGCCGGAGAACGCCGGCACATTCCGAATCGTCGGCGTCGTGGGCGACGCCAAGTTTGCCGGTTTCGCCTTGAGCCGGCCTGCACGTCCGATGTTCTACGTGCCACTCGCACAGAGTGTCGATTACAAAAACGACCTCATGAAGGCAATCGAACTCCGATCGCACTTCATCGGAGGCATCATGCTCGTAACCGGCACCCCGCCCGGTACACTCGAACCGTTGCTCCATAAAGTGTTAGCGGAAATCGATCCCAATCTGACCATTATCGGCGTCAAGACCCTCCAGCAGCAGATTGATAGCTCGTTTGATCAGGAACGCGCCGTAGCCAGCCTCGCCGGCCTGTTCGGGACCGTGGCCCTGTTGCTAGCTGCCGTTGGAATGTACGGCGTCACGGCCTATGCGGTTGCGCAACGAACCAACGAAATCGGCATTCGCATGGCGCTGGGTGCGGACCGCGCGAAGGTCGTGCGCTTGGTTTTGCACGGCACTTTCAACCGAGTGTTGATTGGCCTCCTGTTAGGACTGCCGCTCGCCGTCGGCGCGGGCCGTCTGATCTCGTCGGAACTGTACGGCGTTTCCAGTTGGGATCCGTTCGCCCTTTTTGTGGCCGCCAGCGGGTTGGCCATCTGCGCCTTCTTTGCCGCCATGATTCCCGCGAGCCGCGCAGCATCCATTTCGCCCATGAACGCGTTGAGAATGGAGTAACGCGAGCAGGCGATTGTCAAAACCTTTACTCGCCTTCTCTCCGTCCAGAAATGGGGATATAGTCAATTGCCAGCGAGCAATAATTCAACTCACGGCCGGAGATCCGGTTGCGACGTGACGGGATCGATTCCTAAACTGTAGGGCGTCAGTGAGGATCTAGCCCGTACGCGGCCACAGCTCAGCATCGGGCGTTTTTTGCTAAGGTGCAGCAATGTGAACGGTATTCGTCCACCCTTGGCGACTTTCGCGGTACCCGCCAAGAGGAACTTCTTGCGGTGATGCGCGTATTGAGAGTGAAAGGGACGTCGCAAGTGACATCTAAATCGCTCACCCGCCGTCTTCAGCGAAACCCCGTATCCAGCTATTTTTGTCCTGGCATATGGCATGTCGTGGCTCGGCGCCTTCGCCGTGGCCGCACCGCACTGGATGAAAGGGGAAGCGCTCCCGAAGATGTCTGGCCTAATGATGTTCCCGGTGATGCTCCCTGGGCCCAGCATCGCGGGCATGGTCATGATCGGAACGACTCGTGGAAAAGACGGTCTGCGTGACCTGCTCGCGCGCATGTCCCAGACTGGTTCACGGCTTTGGTCTGAGCCAATGTATTCGCCCTTTGGTGGAGTCAGCGACACCGGGCCATGATGGAATCGCGCCCGCGCTCTCTTCTCTATTAGCTATACAGTCTCGATTTTGACCCCAGGGTCCTTGACCGCAGCCACCCCCGACAGTACAATTCCGCCATGCGCAGTTCAAGCGCGTTCCTCGCGATCCTCCTCTCCATCGCCACTCTCGCCGCCGCCCAATCCGGGACGAAACGGTACCTCTACCTCAGCATGCCCGATGGGTCCCAGGAGGAAGGCCGTTCCGATCCTCCCGGCATCCTGATCTTCGATATCGACAACGGGCATAAGCTCGTCCGGCGCATTAACGTTCCCATTTTTGCCGAAGGCCTTCGCGGTTTCGCCGGCAACCTTAAAATGCATCGCGTTTATTTCTCTTCAACCAATCATCGCGTCGGCGCTTTCGACTTAGAGACCGAAAAGATCGTGTGGGAAAAGACCTACGACGCGGGCTGCGACCGATCCGCCATCACCATGGATGGCACGAAGCTCTATGTTCCTACCGGCTGGTGGTATTCGGGCGACGATAGCGGTGTTCTCATCGTCAACGCGGAGAACGGCGAGCTCATCAAGCGAATCAACGTCGGACCGCAAGCCCACAACAGCATCGTTAGTCTCGACGGCCGCCGCATGTATCTCTGCACCAGAACGATGTTGTCCATCTTCGATACGGCCACAGATCGCATGATCCGGCAGATCAAGGACGTGGGCGAACAAGGCATCTTCCCTTACACCATGGACAGCCAACAGCGCATCGGCTACATTTGCCTCGGCGATCATGTGGGTTTTGATGTGGTTAATCTGCAAACCGGAAAAGTTCTGCATCGCGTCCTCGCCGGAGATGCGCCAAGCCCCCACCGAACACACGGCTCGGCCCTCACGCCCGATGAGACGGAATTGTGGATCAGTGATCAGGTTGGCAAAAAGCTGTTCATTTTCGATGCCACGAAAATGCCCCCGACTCCCAAGGGCCAGCTCGAGTTGTCCCAAGGCGGTCACGGCTGGGTCTCGTTTAGTCTCGATGGTCAATACGTATGGACCCACACGCCTGACGTCTTCGACGCCAGGACCAAGAAACGGGTCGCCATACTAAAGGACGAAAACGGGAAGCCGGTGAGCGGTTCAAAATTCATCGAAGTCCATTTTCGCGACGGCAAGGTCGTCCAAGTGGGCAACGAATTTGGACTGGGGCGCAAATAGCCCATCTAAGGTTTTTCGAGCAGCTCATCCACACGCCAGTACTGTGTCCGCCTCTGGTTCGCGGCGCGTACCCGGCTAACCATCTCCGCTGTGATCGGTTCGGAAGGTGCGCCGAACTGCTTGCGGACGTACGACAGCAGGGAAACAACTTGCGTGTCCGATAGGATCTGCCCGAATCCAGGCATTTCCCGATCGTAGGTTTTTCCGTCCACTACCATCGGACCCCGGACGCCGTGCAGCACGATCCGAATGAGCGGAGTCGCCGGTCCGGTCACCCACGGCGAGCCGCCAATGCGGGGGCGTCACCCATTCTCTGCCCGTCATACTGATGGCAAGCTGCGCAGTAACTCTGGAATTGAATTTGGCCGGGCTCCGCCTGGGGCAAGCGAACTTGCCGACGATGGTCCCCGCAACCGGCCAGTACCACTACCAAACAGAAACGGGTCACAGAAAAGACACGATATTTCCGCGCCGTCGCTCCAGTCATGTCGGTCAGATTCTACCGCAGAGCAATTGTGGGAAAACATCAAAACCGGCTTCGTGAGCCGCTCTTCTCGTTTGCTGTTCATCTCATCCATACCACTGCCCGACGCTTCTCTCTTTTCAGCCAGTGGTGTTCATCGGACGCTTACCAAGATCACGACATCTACGGGCTCGAGATGCTCTGTACGCCGTCTCTAAGGCTCCGGTTTTTCGCCGGGAGGTGGGGCGTTTGGATTCACGGGGCCGCCGCCGCGAGCGGGTGGTTTCCATCCATCGTTCGAGGGACCGTTTTGGAAGAAGCGGGCATCCTTGCTGAGCGCATGGCCCGACGCATAGAGTTGGGTGTTGGCCTGGCCGAAGAATTTGCCCGCCCTCAGTGTTTCATCGTGAATCTTGTTCATCAACTGCTGGTAACGGTCATCGTTCTGGGGGAATCCCGAGAACGAACTCAAATCGTTGTTGCCGATAATCACGACATCCACGCCCGGCACAGACGCTATGTCATAGGCATTGGCGGCACCGGTGGGCGTCTCGATCATAATCACAACCAGCATGTTGTCGTTGAAGGTCTGGCGATAGTTGATACCGTTAATGCCCCAGATGCTCGCGGCCTGGCCGGCGCCCGCACTACGCCGTGCGACCGGTGGATACCGTGCCCACTTGACGGCCTCCCGCGCTCTGTCGACATCGTCAACAGTGGGAATTATGACGCCGAGTGCGCCAATGTCGGTGGCGTGCTGGATGTGCCATTCCTGCGCGTCGGGCAGGCGGATCATGGGAATGGCGCCGGCGTGCGGGCAGGCGGCGATCATCGCCTCGACGTCCTTGAACTCGAGCGTGCTGTGCTGCATTTCGAACCATGTGTAGTCGTAATGCTTCGCGGACTCGCAATAGCCAGCGATATCCATGCGCGATTGCGTGAAGCTGAAGACCTGCTTGCCTTCCAGCAGCTTTTGTTTGGCGGTGTTATACAGTTTGGGCGTCGCGCCCTGGCCTTGCTGTTGCGCATGCGCCGTTGCGCCGGGTAGCGCGACTACCAGAAACCAAGAAGCGAGTATGGATGGCGATCTCATGTGGGAAGTGCCTCCACGGGGATTTAGTTGACAATCAGGAGAAGTATATCGTGAACATTCGCAAGAGGCCCCCCACTTTTACGGCGGTGAATGACTCTGGAACGTGAACTGATTTTGTTTACCGATCCCGCTGCTGATGGCCTACGCGTACTCGGAGACTAGGTGGCCTTAGCTTGAACCCTGATAAGGAACGCTAACGGCAATTTCTACCGAATCCCGAAGACTTCCGGGCGGGGCTCATGTCCCAGAACCGGACTTGGGCCTTTGTCGGGCTCATCACCCTATGGAACGGGTGTGATTCGTCCGAACCCACCGTGGGCTCACGCTGGGTGCCGATATCTTCGCAGCCAGGGTCAGGCGGTTCACGCATCCGTGAAATGCACCAAACGCTGCGGCGTTACAGTACCTGTGCCGATGCCACAACTTCTTCAGGAACGGATCGGAACAGTGCCGCGCACAGCCCATGCGAGTAATCGCTCAGGTTTACCGGTAACAAGAACAGGCGTGGCCTGATCACAGTCGCGAAAAGGGGTTAACTGGGAAGCGTGTGAAAAAATCGTCTGCAGACGCTCGCCCGCAACGGGCTGCTTGCATCGTGCAGCTCGCGGTCAAGTTCTTCTTCTGATAAGCTTCCGCTCTAAGGACACGATCCCGCAGCGTGTCGTGCCTCTCAAGTAAGGAGCGGCCATGAGCCTGAGTAGAAGATCCTTCCTGAAACACACCGGCACTGCTTCTCTCGCCGCTCTGGGAAGCACTGCGCTTCCGGCCGCGACTCGCGCCGCCATCGACAATACCGAGCCCATGAAGATCACGCGGATCGATGCGGTCACGTTCCGGAAGGATTTGCATATCGGCGGCGGTTCCGGTAGTTCGGAAGATGGCGCCGAATTCTGGTGGGTTCAACTGCACACCGACAAGGGAATTATCGGGACGGGAGAAACCTATCCGTATCCTCAAGCCGAGACCGGTGCGCTCAAGGAACACGCCCATCTGCTCCTCGGCCGTGATCCGCGCGATATCGACGGCATCTGGCGCGCCTTGCACTTTGAAGGGGCGATGCGGAGTACGGGCGGCGCCGAGATGCGCGTCCTGAGCGCTGTAAACATGGCGCAACTGGATATTCTCGGCCAAGCCTCCGGCCTCCCACTTTACCGGCTCCTGGGCGGAAAGACGCGGTCCCGCGTTCGCGTGTACAACACCACCACCGATTACTGGGCCATCAACGATATGAAGATGGGCCGGGACACGCTGAAGATCGCCAGATTCCTGCTCGACCGCGGCATCACCGGCATGAAGATTTATCCGTTCGAGGCTCCCGACCATTACCTCTCGAACCAGGCACTGGAGAAAGGTCTCAACTGGATTCGCGAGATTCGCGACGGCGTCGGAAACAAGATGGATATCTGCGTGGACTGCTGGGGTCGGTTTGATTTCCCGAGCGCGATGCGAATTGCCAAAGCACTCGAGCCGTACAACGTCATGTATCTCGAGGACGCGATGCTGAGCGGCAACGCCAAGATCTACGCGCGCCTCGCGGCTGAGACGAGCGTGCCGGTGTGCATCAGCGAGACCCTGGCCAGCCGCTACGAGTATCGCGAGTTCTTCGAGCTGAAGGCGTGTGACGTGATCATGTACGACGTCACCTGGTGCGGCGGTCCGTCTGAGGCAAAACGCATTTCCGATATGGCCGAGACCTACATGATCCCGACTTCTCCGCACACCTGCGGTGGCCCGCTGCTGTTCACCTGCTCCGCACACCTGGCCACGGCGCTCCCCGACCTCCTCATCATGGAGAGCAACTATTGGAAGTACGCGCACCAGTATCCATACTTCTTGAACAACGTGCCGGTTCCTAAAGACGGATACGTGACACCGCCCGAACTGCCCGGTATCGGCGTGGAGATCAGGCCGGAACTCTTCCGCAACGGCGATGCCACAGTGGAAACGGTGGCGAAGATATAGAGCCGAAATAGGCGACTGTCGGTTGCCCAGGCAAAGGCGCAAAGAGTTTGTGAGGCTATCGCGAACAGCCATCCACCTAACCGTTAGCGAATGACATGAAGTTTCGCAGCGGTGTTATGTAGATGCGATTGTGTTCCTCATCGGCGCCAGTCTGCATAAGGAACGCCATCCACTTGTCGTCCCACGAATAAAACGCCTTCCACAGCGGTGCTGAGGGTCAATCAACACATCTGTGATTTTGCCGGTCGCCAGTTCCGCCAGCGAAATTCTGTCGAGGCCGCTGCCAAAATTCTCGATCAGTATTCGGGTGCCATCGGACGAGAATCCTACCGGACCCCCGCAGACCTGGCAGAGCCGGCGCGGAATTCCACCGGTGGCCGAAATCAAATAGATATCGTACAAGGACCGGGAACCGTTCCAGACGTACTAGGCTACCAACGCGCCATCCGGAGAGAGACTGGGAGCACTTCCCCAGTGTATTAGGAAATCCGGAACCAACTGCGTTTCTCGCCCTGTGACGAGATCCTTCACAGCCAGGCGGTTTCCTGAAAAGAAAGCCACCCTCTTTCCGTCGTGGGAAAGCGAGGGGGCGTCATCTCGCAACCCCTCCACCTGGGTCAATCTTTGCGGTTCGCCGGTTACGCGCGCGTGATCGGTGCCGATCGGTATGCTCCAGAGGTTTGTATTACGTGTTGAGCTATCGAAAACCATCCTCCCGCTCTCCGAAACGCTGGGAGAGGTGGCCAAGCCCGTACGGCGGCCTGCAGGTGGAGCAAGCCAAAAAGCTCAAGGAGCTGCAACGGGAGAACGCACAGCTGCGCCGCGCGGTCGCCGGTCTCACCGTCGAGAAACAGATTCTTAAGGACGTTGCGGAGGGAACCTTCTAATCCCGAGCGGCGGCGGATCGCCGTGGAACACGCTCGGGAAAAGGGACTCAGCGAACGGTGGGCCTGCCGCCTGCTCCGTCAGCCGCGGGGCACGCAGCGTTATCAGCCCACGCAGCGCCAGGATGAAGGCCAGCTGACCCAGACGATCATCGCCCTGGCTTGTCAGTATGGCCGCTATGGGTACCGTCGCATTACGGCGCTGCTCCAACTGGCGGGCTGGTTTGTCGGCAAAGATCGCGTGCAGCGTATCTGGCGGCGCGAGGGCTGAAGGTTCCGGCCAAGCAGAAGCCCCGCCGCCGACGCTGGCTCAACGACGGATCCTGCATCCGGCTGCGGCCCGAGGGGCGGAATCACGTATGGAGCTACGACTTCGTGGAAGCGCGCACGCACGACGGGCGCAGCTTGCGGCTCCTGACCATGATCGACGAGTTTACGCGCGCATGCCTAGCCATCCGCGTGGCACGGCGGTGGAACAGTGCGCATGTGATCGAGGTACTCGGGGAGTGCATGTACAACACGGTGTACCCGACCACGTTCGCTCCGACAACGGCGCGGAAATGACCGCGCGGCGTGTGAAGCAGTGGTTGCCGACGGTGGGGACACGGCCGATGTTTATCGAACCGGGCAGCCCTTGGGAGAACGGCTACTGCGAATCGTTCAACGGGAAGCGGCGGGATGAATGCCTGAATGGAGAAATCTTCTACTCCCTGAAAGAGGCGCAGGTGGTGAGGCCAGCATAAACCAAGCCGCCCGCCAGAGATAGCTTGCCTTGCCAACGGAGATATACTCTCAATCGGGCTCGTACAAAATATCGGTCAGGTCACAATGCGAGATGGTCCGGCTGATCACTCGATGCGCCTCCTCAGGGAATTATGGATGTCCGATGCTGATTGAGTGTACTTCCCACTCGATGGAGTAGCAATCGTGATATCGACTCGCCGGGGGTGCTACCATCCCTTCTGGTACCGCCAAATTCAGCTCGACTCACCGGGTCGGGCTGAAGGCGAAGACTGTGGAGGACTTGGGTTGGGAGTTCAGATCGCAACGGTGTAAACGTGTCTGCCACCGCTCCTTACTGATCACTGCTGCTTGGAGAGCCACCGCACCCTGCTCTCGCCGCTCGGCTTCCGCTTTGCGCTTCTCGTCGGATGCGCGCTGACGCGCGGCGATCTCGTCGAGGGCGCGCCATTTCGCTTCCATCCGAACGTGGGAGTAGCGCGACAGCATGGCCCGTGAGACGTGCCCGGCGATGCTCATGATCACTTCGTCGCCGGCGCCTGACTCCGAGAGTTCCGTGACCAGCGTGTGGCGGTTATCGTGCCACCGCCCAACGACTTTCGCGTTCTCGCGCACCTTTGTCCAGGCTGTCCTTAACGTCGTAACGGGGTGGGTGGGATCATTCGGCTGCCCTTTTCCGGCGGGGAAAACATACCACTGCGGCCTACACTCACCGAACCGCCGGATGTACCAGGCAGCGTAGCGTCCTCGATCGCGACCATGACCGTATCATTGAGCGGGATCACACGCCCCGTGCCCGCCACTGTTTTCGACTTGCCCACCGTGAGCGTCTTCTTGGCGCCTGCGAGAATTCGATGAAATGGAACGATCTTCGCGGAGTATTCTCCTTCGATTTCTCGCTTGGCTTCGCGACGGTGTCCCTGGCGAGCCGTGCCCCGCCGCTACAGGGGAGTGCTGCACCGGTCCAGGGTGCCGGCCATGTCCGGCCGTGTTTTTCAACCCTCTGCTACGGCGAGCACCGACATCGGGGCAAACAGAAACACCAGTGGCCCAAAATGTCTCATGAATTCACCACTCGTCATCGCCGCCAACACATTGGCGCACTGCCAAATAAAGCAATGGAAGGCAGTAGATGGACCGCATATGACTATCGTCAACCTTGCCATACCAGCTACTCTGCTGGAAACTGAATTGCCTGCTGAGAATAGGTTTATAAAAATCCACGGTCTTACCGGGAGACATTGTGAAAAAAATCACCGTTGCTCTGTTGCTTGCCTGGCAAGTATTACATGCGGACTCGACGAACATACGAGTCGTTAACGCGGCGTCGTTTCTGGACGACACGACTTTGGCTCCGGGGAGCATTATTTCGATTTTCGGACCAAGTCTGGCGAATACGACGGCGGCGGCCACGGATCCAGCCCATCCGCCAACCAATCTGGGTGGGGTAACAGTAAAGGTCGGCAACGTCGCTCTGCCGTTGTTTTACGTCTCGCCGAGGCAGGTCAACGCCCGCATCGATCCCGCGATCCCAACCGGGGCAGCTACCCTGACCTTGACGTCGCCCACTGGAACATTCACCAAGAATCTTGTTCTCGGGCCATCCACGCCCGGTATTTTTTCGCTTAGCGGCAGCGGCACGCGCGACGGCGCCATCCAGAACGCGGTGACCTTTGCGCTCCAGCCGTTTAGCGTGACCACTGCCGGGAATCCCACATATCTGGCGATCTACGCTACGGGCCTGGATCTTTCGAGCGCGCCTGTGGTGACCATAGGCGGCGTTGCGGTCACAGTTCAATTTTACGGAGACGCGCCCTGTTGCCCGGGCCTGCAGCAGATCAACGTACAATTAACGCCACAACTGGCAGGCACGGGCCGGGTCGAAGTTTCCATCACCACCGGCGGAAAGACCAGCAACATTGTGGAGGTGGTGATCCTGCCCAACAAAGGCCAAGGTGACGATCCTCCCCAGAAGGAGAACACCAAACGGAACCGCGAAATCGCGGCCCTGGCGTATATTCCAACCACAAGTCTGGCGCTGCTGACCGATGAGAATGACGACGTGGTCCGGGTCATCGACGTCAAAGCACGGAAGGTGATCAAGACGATCGCTCTGACCGACGGCGCTGGGCCGGCCGCTGTGGCGGTGAATGCAGCCGGAACGCTCGCTGTCGTGGCCGAGCGCAGCCGTGGCATGGTCGCGATTCTCGATCTGGCGGCGTACACCGTCCTCGCCGAAGTTACGGTAGGCGGCGGTCCTTCAAGCGTGGCCATCAACGGCAATCTCGCCGCCGTAGTCAATCAAGACACAGATAATGTCTCGGTGATCGATCTGACCGCCAAGACGGTCACCGGGACCGTAGACGTTCAGCGCGGTCCGCGCGGCGGCAGTATCAACTCGGCCAACAACAAAGCCTATGTGACCAATCAAGACGCGGGAACCGTCAGCGTCATCGATCTGACTAATCTCGCTGCCGTACCAGTGACGATGGCACTCGACGCTAACGCGCGGCCCGCGGCGATCCAGGTCATCGCCTCGCTGGGCGTGGCCCTGATCACCGAGCCGAGCGCCGGCCCGAGCGGCAAAGTGCTGGTCCTGAATCTGACCACCGGGACATTCACATCGATCGCCGTGAACCCCGATCGCAGCGGCGGCTCGAGCGACCTGGCGGTATGGGGCACCACAGCTTATTTCGCCAACCAGTCCGGGGGCTCGATCACCATTGCGCCGATCTCGGTGGATGGAAGCGGCAACGTAACGTTCACCACGACGAAGGTGAAGGTCGATACGGGGGCGCGCGCACTGGCCATCGACACCCTGGATAAGCTGCTGCTGGTCACGAGCGAGGGTAGCGGGGACATAGTGATCGTCGACCTGAACACGAATCAGGTTGTGGGCCGTGTGAACGGCGTCCGCTCCGAAAATGAAACGGCGGGTGGCGACGTCGACAATCATGATGACCACGATCAGGCCACCAACGCGCCAGCCATCTCCGGGCTCAGCCCGTCGAGCGCCAGCACCGGCTCGACATTCACCTTAACAATTACCGGAACGAAGCTAGCCGGCACGACGAGCGTTGAATTCAGCAGACCCTCCGGAATGGGTCACGGTTCGTCGGGAGACGACGATATCAAAGTCAGCGATGTTCAAGTGAACGGAGCCGGCACACAGATCAGTTGCAGCGTACAGATTGCAGCCAGCGCTGCCAAGGGGGCGCGCGTGGTTCGCGTCGAGACTCCGAATGGTGACAGTGCCGGCACACCGTCGAACGCCAATACGTTCACCATCAACTGAGCGAGGTTTGAACCGGCGGCGCTACCGCTTCAGTGCCGCTGTAGCATCGTCAATCATGAGGAGCATATTTTCCAGGAAGCTCTCCACGGACGACTGACTGTCTGTCTTGCATCATAGGTAAATGGCGCGGGAGGAACGAACGATCGCGCCCATGCCATCGGCGTCAAAACAAATGGCGGCATAGCGCGCGCCGGCGCCCTGCGCAGGGCGAGAGAAGGAGACCGTCGAGGCCGGAAAATAATTGGGCCTGGAATTGTTCGGAACGTACCGATCGGGTTTACGGGGGGACGGCCAATGCCGCGGATCACATGGTCGCGCGGCTTCGGCTTCCGCTTCCGGTCGTTCGCCGACCTAGGGAGGACGGCGAGCGCAAGCCTTTCGCAGAGTTGACCGCTCGCTCGCGGCAAAGGAGCTCTGCTCGAACGACGGAGGCACTCTCAGCCGTCCGGCACGCCTGCATTTGTTAGCGTTCGCCGGTTAACCATATCCAACCTTGTGATCCGTTACCAAGCCGGATACTTTCATAAGAGTCCAATGATCAGCCGCGCACTTTTGCGCATGTTTTCGTCCGATCTGGCTATTCTGGGCACGGCGAACACGTTGGTGATGCCAGGGACAAAGGCATCGTGGTTGATGAACCTTCCGTCGTTGCTGTGAACAAGAAGACGGGGAAGGTCGAGAGCGTTGGAAAAGACGCGAAGCAGATGCTAGGCCGCACACCGGGGTACATGGTGGCGATCCAGCCTATGCGGGAGGGAGTGATTGCCGACTTCGATGCGGCAGAAGAGATGTTACACACCTTCATCCAGAAGGCCCATCAAAGGAAGCGCCTGGTACACCCGCGCATCGTCATGGGCATACCCAGTGAGACCACGGACGTGGAAAGGCGCGCGGTGCTGGATGCGGCCTATCGCGCCAAAGCCAGTGAAGTGCACTTGGTAGACCAAGCCATGGTCGCGGCGATCGGTGCCGGGCTTCCTGTAACCGAAGCGACTGGCAACAGGGTGGTTGATATCGGTGGCGGCACGACAGATATTGCGGTAATCTCTCTTTCCGGTATCGTCTACTCACGCTCCGTGCGCGTCGCGGGCAACCTGATGGATGAGAAAATCATTGAGCACCTCAGACACGAGCACAACCTGGTGATCGGAGAGCGCACCGCCGAAGCCATCAAAACGGAAGTCGGCTCGGCCTTCCCGCTCGACCGGCCCTCGAGCATGGAAGTCAAAGGGCGGGATGTATTAAAAGGCATCCCGAGAACAGTTTCGGTTCGTGACGAGGAGATCCGGCAAGCGCTATCGGGATGCGTATCGTTGATTGTGCAAGCCATTCGCGTGGCACTTGA
>Ga0310810_10000170_pt1 | contig 65941 bp, 53 predicted proteins | sample NCmetagenome_FD_207641 | JGI IMG/M metagenome (GOLD analysis project Ga0310810, IMG submission 207641) | Soil microbial communities from experimental microcosm in Duke University, North Carolina, United States - NC | ecosystem: Engineered > Artificial ecosystem > Soil microcosm > Unclassified ...
AGCGACCGGAGAACCGTCTCGCCCTAATGCGCTCCACAACCGGCTTCCACGCTGGCGTGATCGGCTTCTTCAACACTTCGACGACGCCGATTTCCTCGGTGGCTTCGAGTACTGACGCGTTCAACGCGCGATCTCGAAATCGTCGGCGTGTCGGCTAACCTGCGGTATGGTGGTCTGAAAAATGAAGAGGAGAGTTCAATGACCGTGTTCGTAGCGGTCAGCCAGTTTTCTCCGGACCGAATGACCTACGCGCTGCGCACTGCGGGTGATCCGCTAAGGTTTGTTCAGAGTGTGCATGAGATCGTGCGGGAGGCAGATTCCCGCATACCGGTCACCAACGTGGTCACGCAGGCAGCGGAAATCGATCGGACGATCAGCCGGGAAGTCACGTTCGCGAAACTATGCACGGGTTTCGCGGTTCTCGCTCTGCTGATCGCGTGCGTGGGGCTCTATGGAACGATGTCGTACAACGTCGCGCGGCAGGTCGGCGAGATCGGAATCCGTATGGCTCTGGGCGCGCAACGCGGCGACGTGGTTTGGATGGTTCTGCGCCGCGTTCTACTACTGGCGGCGGTGGGGCTCGCGATCAGCGTGCCTGCCGCATTAAGCGCATCGAAGCTTGTCAAATCGTTTCTGTTCGAGACGCAGCCCAATGATCCGGGAACCCTGGCGCTCGCCGGTGTCGTCCTCCTAAGCGCCGCGATTCTCGCTGGCTATGCGCCGGCAAGGCGAGCGTCCCGAATTGATCCGCTGGCGGCTCTGCGGCACGAGTAAGACATGGTCCTTCGTACCGCAACGAAGGAAATGTTCCGCGCCCGCGCACATTCATCATGGTAGCTGCTCGCGATAGAGCCGAGCTACGTTGGGATCAAGGACGCGGCCGCAGCGAAGTCCTGGATAATGTGCCATCCGGAGGGTGGGTAGAGATCAAGCTGACGAGAAACGCCCGTTCGTTCCATGTGGCTCGCGGACCAGGGCGTCCCACGTGCCGGATACGATCAACTCCGGCCTCTGCCGCATGTAAAATCTCTTCATGGTATTCACCAAGCAACTACGCGCTGGAGTTCGTCGCGGAGAAATCACTTGCAGTGTCCGAATATGGACGCGTCCTCATGTCAAAGTGGGCGCCCGGTACCGCACGGAGGAAGGTGCGATCGAAGTGGATTCGATCAAGCCGATCGGTTTTCCGGATATCACTCCAGAGTTGGCTCGCGAATCGGGTTTCCTTGGTGTCATCGATCTGCTCAAGGTTGCGAAGCATGGTAAGGGTGAAAATATCTATCTGGTTCGGTTCCACTACGTGCCTTCACGCGCTAAGCGGCCCAGTCAACGCAAGCCTGCCTGAGGAAGTTTACTGCTGATCCTGATCGCGTCTCGCCCTTTTAACGTGCCGGGCGCGAGCCAACGGGCAAAATGATGCTTTGCCGACAGGCTAACCAAGTGGCCACGGGTCCTGGCTGATGAGGATGCGGCGCATAGGTTCCGAGTCCCCGACCACGCGCTCGGAACTACATAGCTGCGTGTCCTGATCAACATTCCTTTTGCGTATGCCAAGCCGCCGATCGCGGCGCCTAAGGCATTTAATTGAATGATAAGGTTGGAAAGTAAGGAGGCTCATGCGGAGAAGATATTTCCTTGGGATATTGCCTGGCGCCCTGGCAGTGGCTGCTTCACAGACGCTAGAAAGCGCCGGCGAAACTTCGCTGCCAAATCGCCCAAAAGTCCCCGGAACAATCGCCCTGCGGGCCCGCAGCCGAAGCAAAGATCCGTCCGGTAGCGCTCGCGTCTCCGAACGGGAACTGCGCTGGAAAGTGGCTCAAACAGCCATCATCATCTGCGACATGTGGGACACTCACACCTGTAACCTGTCAGCGCAACGAGTGGCTGCCATGGCGCCCAGCATGAACCATGTGATCAGCGCGTCCCGCAGCCTGGGTGTGATGATCATTCATGCCCCCAGCGATACCATGAAGTACTATGAGGGGCTGCCTCAACGTCTGCGAATGCAGCGTGCACCCGTGGCTTCGTCCTCAACACCGATTCAGACTCGTTGCCCGCGCGACTCTGCAGAGGAGCGCAGCTTTCCGATTGACGATACTGCGGGCGGCTGCGATGATCCAATCCTCAAGGATTGGACAGGCCCATATCCATGGAAGCGCGAACACCCAGCCCTGGATATTGTCGGTTTTGACGGTGTCAGCGACAACGGCCAGGAAATCTACAACTTCTGCAAGCAGGAAGGCATCGTGAATGTCGCTCTGATGGGCGTCCACACAAACATCTGTATTCTCAACCGCTCCTTCGGAGTCCGGCAAATGACACGGCTCGGGTTCCAAGTGGTCGTGGTTCGAGACCTGACCGATGCCATGTACGATCCGCGCACGCGGCCATTCGTCAGCCATGCTCGCGGCACTGAGTTGGTGATCGAACACATCGAGTCAAGGTGGTGTCCATCAATCATGAGTGACGACCTGACACGGGTCATTGCGGGTACGGACGGCCCTCGAAGTTGAGCGAGGCGCATTCAGAGTAGATCTGACCTTTTGTCTGCGTTAAATCCTGCCTTCAGGACAGACGGACTACGTCACGTGGCGACGACAACCTTTGTGAGCGTAGCTGCGCTGAAACGAGCGATGCTCAGCCGACGATTGGTCCGGAGCGGGGTCGAACGCTTACCACCACCCATTTCTGCCCTGTGAGCGGCCCGTGCCAAGTGACACGACAGCCCTGGGCAAGCTATCGTGCGCGCACGTATTTTGCGAAAATGGCCGGAAGTCGGTACTTACGGTTGTGGCACGCAAGTCTACACCGAGCCGTGCGTAAGAGCAGGCGGCGGTGCGTCCTCCATCATTCGTTTCCGGACGAGCATCGTGGTCTACTCGTAGCGCACGGCCACCATCGGATCAACACGCGCCGCTCGCTGCGCGGGAATGGCGCTGGCCGCTAGGACGACCAAGCCGAACAGCAGTGCAATCGCCAGGAACGTCAAGGGATCTGTAGCGCTCACGCCCGCGAGGATGGCACCGGTGAACCGGCTCGACGCCACTGCTCCCGCAATGCCGAGCGCGAGCCCCGCAGCCACAAAAGCCATGGAGCGCGCGAGCACCAGACGAAGCACGTCACCACGCGTGGCGCCCAGAGCCATCCGGATGCCGATCTCGCGCGTGCGCCGTGTGACCGCGAAATGCAGAATACCGTAGATGCCCACAGCGGCCAAAAGCAGGGCCGTAACCGCGAACGTCCCGACCAAGGAACTGCCCGTCTCATACAGCGAAACGATGCGATTGAGGAATTGCGGCATTGTGCGAACGCCGAAAATCGGAAGGGAGGCATCCAGGCTCTTCACTTCGTGGCGTATCGCGGGCGTCAGGGTGTCCAGACTTTCCTTGAGCGCACGAGGAAAGCGACGCGGCCCCAGTAATACTGCGACAAGGCCAGGAAGAAATACGACACGGGATTCTCGCCAAAGGTTGGCGCTCCAAAGGTTGTGTATATCTCAAGGCCAGGAGGGTTAAGGAAATGAAAACCAAAACGAATGTAAAGGCTGGCGTTATGATATTCAAATTGAAGGAAGTTATCATCAGCAGTGTGAGTCTGTAACAGGGAATCCGTGGTGAGATTCGCCATCAGAAAAAAACGTCGATTTGCCGGCGAGCCGCTCCGGATGAATGCTTGGTCTGAAATCTGCGTTAACGGCAGCATCTCCTGCTCACTCGACGGCAAAACGGTTTATTTGGGGCGCGCGGCGTGATCTGGAGCATTCCCTCCTCCGGGGCTTCGGCGGGAACTCAGGCGCGAAAAATCCGCGCGGGCGATAGTGTTGTCGCCGACCCGTCGGGCGGCCGGCTCATTGTCCAGGTTCAGGAAAGCTCCCACTCGCACCAATTCAGCGTGCCGCTCGACGGAGGCCCCGAGCGCGAAATCCCGCCGGTTAGCTCCTTTGCCGTCGCCCCGCTTGCCGTGTCATCCAAGGCATTGCACGCCGATGGCCGGATGCTCACGTCGCTGTTGCTGCGCGATTCGTTTTTCAATGCTCCCGCCGTTATCAACACCGGGTGACTGGCCGCATCACTCGCATTCCGTCCGACAACCTGAGCGACTATCAGTCGTTCGGTTGGACGCCGGACGGCCACGTAATCACCGTCAAGATCGGCCTGCGGGCAACGATGTGGAAGTTTCAACCCGTGTCGCGCTGAAGTGTACCCTGGAATTCCTCCAATCGAAAACCGCGTTCGCCATGCACCAAGTCGGCACCTATAAGCGTCCGCCCCGTCTGGCGCAGGCGGACCGGGCACAATCTCTCCATCAGCAGCGGGCGATTTCCGATGGTGATGTCATCTTGAGAGGGTTTGCCGGAATGGCTCCCGAATGGTCATCCGGAAGTCCTCGGATGGGCTTCCCCCGGATTAGGAACGAGTCGGACAGCGTCCAGGAGCATTTCCTGCTTTCGCGCGGATCGGTCCCGGTAAACGCCGGTCACGTCCGAAGCGATAAACGCCTCGGAGAGTGCGGGATCATGATGGGAGGAGGACTGATCGTCCGTGCGGGGCATGGTCCTGAGGGTTCGCATCAGCGAGGGCGTTACACGAGACATCCGTATCAGTCGTGAGATTTGAACCCCCGAAATTTATCTGTCGGTCGCCATAAAACTTGAAAACCCAAAGTCGCCTATGATGCCAGTGGCCCCTTCGAGGTAATAACCGATCCCTGGATTACCACTCGCAAATCTATCATCGCTGAGTTGAATCTTCTGCACGCCATTGATGTAGACCGAAAGGATTTTTCCAATCATACTGGCCTTCACCACATCTCCATCCTTGACCCCGTACTCCGAACCTCTCGTCTCCCTCAGCATGGTGAACTTTCCCAGCGGCCCCTCCCACCTGGCGATATTGCAATAGGCCTTCGGAATTTTGGAGCAGCGAAACATGATTTCGTACCCCGTGCAATTGTGAGGAGAAATGGAACTCCGTAGACGCAACTCCACTTCCTCCCAGACCTTGCCGTCCTGGTTCGGGTTCACCGAGCGGACGGTGGCTTGGACCGTTTGATTCGGTCCCCAAGTACCCTTCAAAAGGGCAGTGGAGTCGTCGTATTTTTGTGGATCTGGTCTATTCCCGCCTATTTCGGTCCCAAATGCGAAGCCGGGAGTCGTCCGGACGTCGGTCCAATCAAGACCGTCGGTCTGGCCATTCAGCCATTTGCCGCCTTCCGAAATCGGATTCTCAGCGCGGGAAAAGGTGGTGGTGTAAGGCCCGTGTGTTCCCGCGGGAGCGGGGGCCGGCAACAAGCTCAAGCACCGCGTTGCCCGAGGCCAGATCCCTACGATGAGAAACAGCGCGATCGCCGATAAGCAAACGACCACCTTGTGTCCTTCAACTCTCATGAGTGACTACTGAAGCATACACCCTCCTTACATTGTGTAGGCTGTGTCACTCCTGTTGACGCCTTGTTCCGACTCGACCGGCCTGCTACTGGTTTCGCTCCGGCAGAGATGCGCTGCTCGCCTACACTGTTAGATGCCGGCGTACCAGGCGTAGCCGCGGTTACTGGAACCGTGCCAGTCTTCGGGAGACGCAGAGCCCAGGCCCTTGCCGAACGGTTTCGGGCTATCGGTAACGGTGAGGCGGGTGATGTATTTGACGCTCTTGTACCCGAGTTGCCGGGGGAACACGAAGTCGAAGAGGTCCGCCGAAGCGGGAAGCTCACCGCCATTCATGGCGTAGGTGACGAGAGTTTGAGGGTGCAACGCGTCGGCCATGTCGATGCTTTCCCACCAGTCGGGTTGAATCGAACGGTAGATAACATATCGGGCGTGGGGGAGAGTCCCCACAAGGTCCAGGATGTGAGATAAAGGCACGCCGATCCATTCCGCAATGTACGACCAGCCCTCTTCGCACGCCAAATGAGTAGTCTGGCGGCGCACGGGAAAGCTCCTGAGTTCCGCAACCGAGAACGACGCCGAGCGGGCGACCATGCCATCGACGTCGAGGCGCCAGTCAGTGAAACCGGATTCTTGAAACCGCTTGAACGCTTCGCCCAATGGATCCACTGCGTTCGCGAATGGAGATTTCGAAATTTGGCTGGGAGCGAACTCACGAGCCAACGAGTGGCGAGTCAACAACCGCTGCGCTGCATAAGTCAGTGTTTCGCCCGGCCGTAGAGGCCGCCGGCATCCGGCGGGATGAGCCCATAACGCTGTGCAAGTCTGGCGGCCACGGCGAGCCCGGAAGCACCGCTGGGGCGAAACCGGCAACGTACTCACTCTTCCGCGGTTCACACTGCCGATTCCTGCTTCGAGAGCAACCGTCCCCACCGGCTATCTGTTCGTGATCTTCGTTCTCTTCCCGTTGGTGATCTGGACCGGGCTGGCGATGTCCCCCGCAATCGCGTCTGCGTTTCCGGCCGCTGTCACTGTTTTGGGCGGCCAGCAATCCGCACGCACGATTCACTTCTTCGTCTCTGTATTCCTTTTGCTCTTGGTTCATGTCGGTATGGTTAGCCTTACTGGATTCCGAAACCGCATGCGAGCGATGATCACCGGTCGCCCCGCTACAAATATGGAGCTGAGATGAAGTTCTCACGACGTAAACTGATTACCACGAGCCTCGCAGTCACCATCAAACAGAAGCGCCTCATGATGAATCCGTGTAGCATGATCGAGTTCCCGGTCTCCGTGACAAAGACAACCCGAAAGCCACACTACATGGCAGCAAGCGAGCAGGAGCGGGTCGAGTTTTTCGCGCCGGGCTACCAAGACACGCAGTGGTGATCATTTCGGAAATGGGTCTGCGCCCATATAACGAGTTGATGCCAGTGCGGAAACGCCGGTGGATTTGGACAACCGCTTGGTACACATCCCTGATTCAAAAACACCCAATGGTGAGGGGGATATGCCCATGACAGAACTTGCCTGGCAAGCCTTTAAAGAACGAATGGAAGAAGCAAAGGGCTCAGAATACCTCTTTCCCAGCCCGAGCCCGAGAGCCACAAAGCCATATATTACTAGTTTGAAGAAGGTTTGGGCTACAACGCTACAGCGGGCTGGCGTGACCCATTTCTCGCTCTACGAGTTGCGCCACACGTTCGCAACCCGGCTGAGCGCGAGGGATGTCGCCGACCATTTCGTCAATCAAATGTTGCGGCAGGGCGACGCCGGCGTTTTCAAGCGATACAGCCAGGCGAAGCTCAACATGATGCGCGAGGCGCTTGCACGGCTTGACCGGAAGGCAAATGAACACTCGGAGACTTTTGGAACGGCAAAGCCGAGCCAGGCGAATTTTGGAACAGTTTTGGTACAGAAACGGCAGTTGGGGCGGCTATGGAAAAGCTGGAAGCTTTGAAGCGAAAAGAGTTTAGATGGTGGGCGGTCGCGGGCTCGAACCGCGGACCTTCTGCTTGTAAGGCAGACGCTCTAACCAACTGAGCTAACCGCCCGGAATGATGCTTCTTTGATTCTAAATCATTTCGACCTTCCAACGAACTCCTTAGGTCGCCTTCTTGACCCGAAACTGTATCAAAACTGTATCAAACTCCTTTCCTTGGCGAGCGCTGTAATCAGAACGGCTCCCCAATTCATTGCCTGACGGTTCAGCTTCTGCAGTGCCTCCCGTTTCATCTGGAGCTTCATCTTCGAATGTTTCTTGAACACGGCAGAATAACCCTGGCGAAGCAACTGCGTGACCCATTCGTCCGACACGCCACCGGCACTCAAACGTGTTGCGTAGGTGGAACGGAGATCATAAAGCCGAAAATACGGTACCCCAGCGTGGCGTAGGGTTGTCTTCCAAGCCTTCTTGAAGCTCTGTTGGTACCCAAGCGGACTGCGATCACATGGAAACAGCCACGGTCCGTCACCCGAGATCTCCAGTTGGCTTCGGAAGGCTTCACTGCGATTTCAGTAAGAGGCACTTCCGCGACGCCATTGGGTGTCTTGGATTCAGGAATCCATGCGACCGCGTTCGCCAAGCCCACTTGGTCTTTGCGCATCGGCGCCAGTCCTTGTAGACCCGCAGCCCCGTTTCGGTGATGATACGGATCACGCTTACATGGTACCGTGGCGCATGAGACTCGATGCGCTGCTGCTCAGACCACGAAACACGGTGAGGACGAAAGAGTCCCTTCAATGAGGTCGGAAACTCCACCGCACTGCATGGATTGACCGGACAGAGTTTCTTTTTCACTGCCACGCTGAAGATCCTTCGCAGGACTCGGAACTCTTGATGGACCGTTGTCGGTTTGACAATTCCGAGTTCCCGATACCCCGTCACAGTACGTACTCGGTTCCGCTGACGGAGCCGCGAACGTAGATACCCCTCGATCTGATCAGCATCAATCTCGCTCAGCCTCTGATTGTCGAATTCCGGCTTCAAATGCTTGAGCGCTACTATGTTCGCCTGGTGGGTCATTGCAGCCCGAAGCGAATAGGGGTTGAGAATAGTTCTCCAAGAAAAACTCCACCCACTCGTGGAACCCTCTTGATCTCTTCCATCACCGTTTCGGTAACGTTGGAAATCAACGTCGGACTCACCTCCACTTTGTAGATCTCTTCCAGCTGCCACTGGATCTCGCGCGTGCTCATCCCCCGCGCGTACATCAGAGATGATTTTGTCGTCGAATCCGGTGAAGCGCGTTTGGCTCTAGATGGTGCAAGGATACTGCGAGTGAAGGGAAGAACTGCAACATTTACATCAAGCAAATGGGGATGTAGCCGCCGTCCCATCTGACTTTCACACCAGGGACGGGGTTTAACCCGGCCTGGTCTCCTGATGGGCGATTCGTCGCCTTCCTTCGCGAGCTCGCTTAGGCCGCGCTGGTCGTGATCCCGCAGCGCGGAGGACGCGAACGGGTTTTGGCGGAGATTGCCGGCATATACTTAACGGAATTACCGGGACCATACCTGGCCTGGACGCCAGACTCGAAACGGATGGCGTTTCCCAGCGGAGATCCGTTCCCGGCCCTCTTTCTGCTCTCGGTGGATACGCAAGAGCAGCGAAAGTTGACAAACCCGCCCTCCGGCAGAGCGGGCGAGGGCGACACAACTCCCGCGTTTTCGCCGGACGGCCGCACCCTGGCTTTTTCCCGGTTCCAGGATGCCCGGACCCCGAGCGAACCTTTACGTGCTCCGCCTGGCCGCTGGATACACCGCCGAAGGAGAACCGGCGCGGCTTCGATCAGCCAATATTGCTACGCAAATTGACGGCGATTCGCAGTGTTCATCGCTGTCCTGACTTCTTTAAGGTAGTTTTTGCGTACGGTGCTTTACCGAGCGGTTCTACGACCCACTCTCCTGGCGCCATCTCGATTCCCGCAATGAGCTCCGACCCAAGCAGGATCCGTTCATGCTCCTGACTCGCGGCCTCTCGGACCCGATAGAGGGTGTTTTCATCCACCGTATACCATTCGGGAAACTCGTTTAATCGTACGTAGTTCTTGTCGAAGTTCAGGACGCGGCGATGGCGGGCCAGGTCGAACCGCAACACGGCACGCGCCGGCGATTCGAAGGAAAGATACAGCCGCTCGCCCTCGCGGACGCCGCCCACGCGCATGCCGGGCTTCCAGTGCTCCGGACGCACACCCTGGCTCTTCATGTAGGCATGCAACAGGAGAGTGCGGTTGAAGTTGCCTTCGCCGTACCAGTCCTCAATGTGGCCGTCCGCGCGCTGCATCGAGAGCATGACTTTCGTCTCGGAGTCGATCCAGTCGAGCGCCTGCGGAACCGGTTCGCGATTGTACAGATAGATCGCACTTTCGATCGAGTCCGCGTAACCGTCAAACGAGCCGAGTCCCGGAACCTGCTCTCGCTGGGACGGCTCCCAGTTCCACTTGCGGTATTTTGGCAGGTTGCCGAGCACGCGGCGCACGGCGTCGCGCCACTTTGCTTCGCCTGTGCACATGTAGAACGTGTAGACGGAGCCGTATACGTAACCCCAGTTATCGGAAAGCCCTCTGTTTGTTGGTTCGAGTGTGGCTGCGTTGACCGCATTGTATAGCAGCCCGTCCGCATTGGCCGACTGGATGATGCGATCGAGCATCTTCGAAATGACAGGGCGGTATTTCTCGGCCCGCGGCGTCCCGAAGTAGGTCTCAAGCGCGTACTGCAGCGACAGGCCAATGATCATTTCGTTCCCGTGGTCGCGCAGTTTGAGTTTCGTGTCGCCCGAATGTTTCTGGAAGTCCCAAACATCGGCCGGAACGCCATAGGTGCCCGGGAGCACCTCTTCGATGTACGCATCCGAAATCCGCCGCGCCCAATCAAGAAAACGCCTGTCGCCGGTCATGGTGGCGAGTCGCACTAGCGCCTGGAGGTAGTCGCCATTCAGCTCGGCATCGGATGCGGGTAGTCTGCCGAAACGCGAATCCACCGGCGCGCGGTTCATCGCGTCAGCCGTCATGTCCACCATCCGGTAGAAGAATGGAGTGCGGCCGAGAAGCTCGGTCACCGCGATCATGCCGTCCTTGGCATATTCGCCGGCACCGAATAGGCTCATTGGGCCGAGTTCGCCGCTCTCGAGCATGAGATTCGCCGGGATCGACCCCTGCACCGTGGTGTACCGGATCTCGTTCCGCAGCATCTCCATCATGCGGCCCTTGTAGATGTCAGGGTCGGTGAGTTCCGCCGTCAGGATCAGGTACGGATAGAGGTCCGCACCGGAGTTGTGCGGCGTGTAGATCCATTTGGCATGCTCGGCGCCCGGGTTGTCGGGCAGGAGCAGCGTCTTCGGATCGGCGTGAGTCAGCCAGGCTTTCAAGACGCGCTGGCAGGCAGCGACGTCCTCCTCGAAGCACTGGCCGTTCGATCGAGCCTCGGCCATAGGCGACGGGCTCTGAGCCTGCGCCGGAAGACCTGAAAGGATGAAGACCAATACAGCGGGTGTTCTCATCGTGCCTCCAGTCTACTCCCGGTTAGAATGTAAACCGCCCCTCTTAGTTCCGCTATGCCAAACTCATGGCTGAAAACGAGAAGCGCCGGGCGACGTGGCAGTCGGACGGGGACATCTGATGGGAGATGCCGTGAAAGATGAGCGAGAGAGGCCGTAAACGACGAATTGTTCCGTCGCAGACGAGTTCCCGAAGACGGGCCTCCAATGCGTCTTTTACGCGAGCGTTCCAAAGTGTGGCGGCGTAGGATTGAAGCCAGAGATTTCGCATGTGAGAGCGAAGTGGGAAGATCAGCCTGCAGGATGCGAAATCGATTTCATTGCTAGAGTCTACGGAATTTAGCAGGAACCACTCCGTTTCCTGCTTTCAATTTGACACTCGACACCACACTCACAGTCCGGACGACGGCACCGCATTCGTTGCAGGTTATGTCAGCTTGATTGCCGCGCACTTGGACATGAGGCTGCCGCAGCAATCCGGTCCTGCAACAACTCGTGGGGGATGATCGGAAAAAGCCCTGTTCATCGCCGGCCATATTCTGATGATCTCGCGGTCTGAGAAAAATATCGGCGTTGGCCCTCCCAGGTTGCACACTAACTTTAATCCAGGATTGGGCCGGTACGGCCATGCACGCACACATCTACGGTTACTGCCGCGCGCCGCTCGATCGCCGCGATGGTCTCTTCGAGCCTGTGCCGTCCTCACTGCTCAAATATGGCGCAGCTCTGGTCTACGGCTTTCGGAACCTCCGTCAGCTACCGCGGTATCGGAAAGAGTGGCTCGAGCTGGGCAGCCCGCCCGAGCGCCAAGCTTTTTAAGCGCACCTCATCGCGGTGATCTGGCGGCGACGGCATCCTATGCCTCACAACGGCATCGCATTCTTGCGGACGAAGTCCTCGACATCGGATTCGTCAGGAGGAATGTGGTGGAAGTACTCGACATATTCCAACCCATGTGCACGCCCTCTCTGGCGATCGCGTGCCAGGGCGAATTGTTTGGTGTATCCACGATTCGCCGTGTCGTCGTTGTCGCCGAGAATGGCGAGCCTGCGGCCTTCGGCCGCCAGTTTTTTGCGGAGCCGCGCGCCGAGGTTTCCGGCCGGTCCCTGCGTGACATTCGCCATGTTTGCGTAAACCTTCTGATCGATATATCCGGTGATATCGACCACTCGGTTGACCAGTTGGGGGCCTCGGGCGAAGTAGTATTTTTCCTGCGGTCCATGGGGCTTCAATCCGACCTTGAAATGCTCCGGATAGTCCCATTCCGAGGCGGCCATCCAGCAGGCCGATTCGACCGCTCTGGACGTGACGTAGTGATCGGGATTTCTCTCGTAGAGAGCCGAGGGGTCGTAGACCAGCACGGTGTCGACTTTCAACATCCGAAACAGAAAGACCAACCGCGCACGCATTTCCAGGATCGGCCAGCCGTCCATGTTGTGGTTGGGATAGTTGAGGAAGAATGTCTCGGTAATGCCGAGACGTCTGGCCATCTCGAGCGTATCGCGTTCGTTTTTGAGAACGATATCGCCGATCGATGCGCCTTCACCCGCCATCGAGTCATTGGACATGGTGATGAGCACGCCGGTATAGCCCTCATCAAGGAGCTTGAGCACCGTGCCGCCGGCGAAGATCGGGATGTCATCACAATGTGGCTGGATGGCAGCCAGAACTTTACCCTTATGGGGTTTTCCGGGCCTCTTGCGTTCCACCGTGACATCCAGCGCGTACGCAGTGCTTCCCGTTCCACCCGCTTCCAGTTCACGCTCGCTTTGCGCTGTACCATCTGTCAGAAACATGCCCGTAGCAAGGGAACTGCCAAGGAACTTTCTTCTTTGCATGATAACTGCCTCCCAGAAATAGCCATTCTAGCGGCATGGGTGGATACGCTACTTTTTCTGCGCGTTTTCAGCAGCTTGACGCTGATTTAGCCAAGAAGGCGCCTGCCACTTTTGCCTTGCAACGTACGGATTTTCACACGCAGGCTTCGACACATTTGGAAATGTCGAATTGGAGACAGCATGGCGCGACCACCGCCAAAGCCTCACAGAATCGTTCTTCGAAGCCCGGGCTCCGCGGTCGGCAATGATCTCGCGCTCGAACTGCGCAAACGACAACAGAATATTCAAAGTCAATCGTCCCAAAGAGCTGGTCGCGTTCAGCGGCTGAGTGACCGATACCAAGCTGAACCCATGCTGCTCGAAGATCTCCATCAGCCGTGCAAAGTCGAGTAACGACCGGCTCAAACGGTCCACCTTGTAGATCACCACGCAGTCGATCTTTCCTGCTGTCAGATCTGTCAGCAGTTTCTGTAACGCGGGCCGTTCCAGATTCCCGCCCGTGTAACCGCCATCATCGTATTGTTCGGCAATAACTGTCCAGCCCAAATGACGCTGGCTCAAGATATGGGTCCTCGGCAGCTTCTCTCTGGGCCTCCAGCGTATTGAACGGCTGATTTAAACCTTCTTCGGTGGATTTCCGCGTGTCGATCGCACACCGGCTCACTGACGCTGCCGAACCAGCCCCAAGCTCAGACTCCTTCTTCATCATTCAGCCTCCGCCGGAAGATCAAGTCCGAAGAACAGAAAACCATTCCACTGTGTACCGCTGACCTGGCGCGCAACGGCGCTGAGTGACCGATATACACGATCCTCGTATCGGAGGCCTTCCTCCAATACGTGAACCGTGAGCGTTTTTCCCTGATTGCGGGTGAGCACAGTGCCGGGCGAGGGCAGGCGTGGATCTCGATATCTCCAGAGCGGGCCTGTGGTCGCAGATGGCTGTAGCGTGGTGCGGTGAGCCTGAGGTCGGCATCCTGGGCCAGGTTAAGTGCCCGCTGGCGGGCACGCTCGGAGAGATCACCTTCGTCTATTGCTTGCAGCCGCCAGGCAACCCGCCGAACCAGGAACTGCTTGTGATTCGAGCGCGACTCATCCCCGAATAGACATTCCGCACCAGCCCCACCCGCCCTGGGAAAATCGCACTTCTGCCCGGTTGCTTTGCCGCCCCCAAGAGCGTTCATGTGCCTGTCCCGGTATACACTGGCGCGGTCCACGTCGCCTCCGACGCCAGGTGCCCCAGAGAAGAACAGAGAGCAATGGATGCACAAAACCAACGGCAACAAACAGCGAATCTCCACGATTTCGACGACCGCGAACTCGGTGGGCGAGTCCTATGTTAGCCGTAACTGTTTGAAAATACGCGACCGATAACCTTGCCGGCACGTTGAAATGTAATCGTCGCGCCGGCGAGAACCCGCTCCTTTTTATTGACGGGAAAAATCCGCTGAAAACTGCCGCTGGCCTCTTAGAGAATTACCGACTTGGAGGGCATTTTGGCGACCCAGACGAACGAACCCACGCTGACGTTAACGGCCCGCGGCGCGTGAATGCTATGCACGTCATGATTGCAATCCCAGTCATGCCGCTGATGTCGCGGATCACGTTCGCCATTTTGGAAAAAACCCTGGCGCAGCCCGCGGAGAATGGAACCGCGCCAGGATGGGTGAAAAACCTATGCTGTTCTGTACGGCTAATTTGCCAAAACTGGCTCGCCGAAGCAAGCAATCTTTTGGCGTTGACGGGCAGCATCTTTCGAAGTTCACTGAAACTGCAAAGCCTTAGCCTAATGAGCAACGCCAACTTGAACTTTCGCAGATCTTGACTTTCGCCGCTCCCTCGCCATACTGGACTTATGTTCGCCAAGCGCCATGAGGATGAAATCCTCAGATGTTCGTTTTGCAGCAAAACTCAAGACCAGGTAGATACACTCATCTCAAATCCGTCTGAAGGTTCCAGTCGCGTGTATATCTGCAATGAGTGCGTTGAGGTTTGTAATGAGGTCTTGGTAGACCACCGAAAACCAAAGTCGGCCAAGGCCTTCCAAGCCTCTCTAAACTGATTGGCTCTGGTTGGTCCGGCGACGGCCCCGTAGCATGAAGAATCCGCCCGGACCCTTAAGGCTTGCCCTCCCTCTCGAAGATCCCACTGCTCTCAAGAATCCACCGCTCCTACTGCACTTGGTCGATTTGGCCGCGCAGGGCCAGGGCAAGCTACGCCGGAGAATGGTGACCGGCATTTTCCTGCCTTTTTCGCCATGGCGCCCGAATCTCGCCGATCACCGCCAATTCCGTTGCAGCACTACATGCCTCAGACCAGAGCCTCCACGTGACACCTCACGGTAGGCCAGCCGGCATCTGATCGGGCAGGTCCAGGTACCCGCCACTGAAGGTCAGGCCCTTATATATCGGCAACGTCACCTCCACCTCATTTTGCTGACCCGCTTTCGTTTCACCCGTAAGGTTCATGAAATAGCAGCGCGTCAGCTTGTCGGGCTGGTGCCGTTTGGTCTTGAACTCATGCACCGACCGGGATACGCCATTCACCAGCACCGTGAAGGACCCCGGGGGTACCGGACGGTTGTCCGCGCGAAGGCCGAGCATGCGGTCCGGGAGCCAGTTGTTGTTGACTTCCTCCATTTCGTTCTTCATCAGGAGAACGAGGTAGGCCTTATCATGGGCCCACGGCTCGGACGACCACTCGGATTCCGATGCGGAGTTGATCAAATACGCCCCGCCATTTGCCGGGAAGTCGAAGTTGGCTCGAAGGGTAGCGCCGTCCGCGTCCGATTTCACAACACTCCAATTGCCCACGTAACGGCGGGTCTCCGCAACGCGGGCGTCTTCCGGTTGAGCGTGGCGCTTTGGATCGGTAGCCTGGGCGGGCGCGATCCAGACGATGCGGACCTGCTTGGCGGGCACAGTGACGCGCAGCTTGCCGCCCTGCGGATAAAGACCGCCCGCAGGACCTTGCAGGGTCATGCCTCCGGGGAAAACTTCCTCCACGCCGAAGTTTGTGGTCTGCGGCGCATCCAAAGCCAGCGCCAAGTCGGCCACTTGTTCCACGGCCGAGGGATTGAGCAAGAAGACATAACCACGGTCACCCCGAATGTGCGCGAAGCCGGAGAGAGCCTCCGCGTCGCCTTGCCAGATGTCCCCATAGTGCAGCGACCGGTTGAAGAGTTTGTCGGTCTGCTTCAGGTAGTCCTTGTTGTCGCGCGCCCACTTGAGCCAGCGGCGGGAGAATTCCGTCTCGCTTTCCGGAATGTTGTCCGGAATGGAATTGAACGTCACCTGGCCTGCCATAGCGATGGCACTCAGCAGCCCGTAGCGGAACCCGGCGCGATCGTGTTTCAGCGACTCCTGCCCGAAGTGATTCGGACAGTTCAGCATGCGGAACCAGGGGCGGAGAAAGCCAACATAGCTGCCGAAGGCGTAGACGCGGTTCATCTCGGCATAAAGCCGGTCGATGTGGAGGTCGGGAAGAGTAGCCGAGAAGTGGTCGCCGGTATAGCCCCCGTAAAATGTGCCGTGTGCCCGGCTGTCCAAATAGCGCACGAATTGCGGGCTGGTGAATCCGCCGTCGGCGCCGAGCATGATCCCGGGGCTGGCTTCTCTCAACTCCTCACCATACTTCAGCATGCGCTGGCCCTGCGCGTAGATGGAGTACTTGCCGGGAAGGTGGCCATGAGTGGTGTCGCTACACGGATAGGTGGCGAAGAAATCTGCCCAGTGCATGGCCCGAAGATGGTGCGTGCGGGCCAACTCCACCAACTTGCGGAAATAGTCCCCGGCCTGCGGTGACAGCAGACAGGAGAACGGCTTGAAAGGCTCGCCCCCGGCCCAGGGAGTATCCGAGCCGAAGTCGGTCCACCAGCCGGTATTGATCTGGTAGCGGTCCGCCAGCGCGACGAATCGACTCACCAGATCAGGCGAAGCTCCAACTACCTGGTGCATGGCCTCGTACGCGTCCATGTATCGAATTCCCATCTTCTGAGCGGTCTCCATGATATGGACCGTCCACTCAGGCCGTTCGACCAGCTCTTGAAGGCCGAATTTGGCCGACCAGCCCTCGCAGTAGACGTCTGGCCACTCGTCCGAAGTCGACGAGATGCGGGCGTGATACTCGGTGATCCATTCGCGGATGCCGCGGTCCCATCCCCGCATGATCTCACCGCGTTTCTTGTAAACGCCGATCGCGGTTCTTTCGGTTTCGAAGGACTTGCCCGCGTCCAGCGCGGCGCCTGGGTAGTATGTGAGCGCGTCGCCGGCGTGATCCCAGTAGACCGCCTCGATCGCCGAGAAGAAGCCGCCCTTCTCCATTCGCGTTACGGGATATGTGAGTTCTTGACCCGCCATGAGGTCAACGGGGTGGGGAAGCTGCAAGGAAGAAAGGGTGACATCCAGCACTTGCGTGATGCCGCCGCTCTTGTTCTTGAGAGTGAGCCACTTGTGATAGAAGTGATCGAGCTTGCCTAGCTCGTAGTGGACGGTCACATCGAGTGCATCTGATGTGAGATCGACGGTGAGTCGGCTAGCGTTCCCGTCGGAACCCGTGGTATCTGATTTGGCGATTTTGAAGGATGACGGCGTCAGTATGCCGGCGCCGGTCCTGATGACAAATGCGGTGGAGTCCGGGACGGCCGCGCTCTCTCCGGTCACCTTATTAGTAAGCCGGGTCTCTGAGAGCGTGCCGGTGGCGGAGACGTCCAGTTGCAGGAAGCCATTACGAAGCCGGAAGGAACCCGCGGACGGCTTCTCCATGGCGCACGCCTCCTTCGCCCAGCGGCTCTCAGCCACGATGAGCGTCGGCTCGAGCGTATCCGAGAAGACGCGTGTCTGCTTTGGCTCAATCACCAGCGGGCCCACGGGCTCGTAGGCATTGTCTCCGCTCGGGGGTTCGTTATAGAACCGGGTGTAGGCGTGGGACTCCGTCAAGGGCGGCCGAGCGATACGGTTCGGAGCACCGACCCAATGGAAGGGCACGTCCTTGTAGGCTTCCAGTTCGCTCACGTAAATGCCGAGCCTGCCCGGCGAGCGGCGTCCTTCCGGGTCCGGCGGCTCGGTGAATAGCAGACGGATGCGTGTCGTGGAGACTGGTGGGAAGACGTAACGCACGGTGCTTGTCTCGGTACCGACCAACTGGGCGTCAATGTCCTTCCAACCTGAGCCGTGCCAGTATTGGAGGCGGGCCCACTGCTGGGTGCGCGCGGTAGCGGGTCCTCGCACCATTTTGCCGTCGAAGTAGCGTGCCACCACGCTCGAAAGCAATTGCGTCTGTGGCCATTCCAGTCCGAGGTCGGCCGGCAGGTCTTCCGGCCGCACCTCCCAGTAGGTGTGGAGGCTGCCGTCATTGGCTCGATCCAGTTCGTGCTCGATGACGATGGGAACGCCGCGTTCCCAGGACGCCACGCGCGCGCCCATCGCCTGCAATCCGAGGTTCTGCGGCGAGGCAGCGAGCGAGGGTAGTGCGACCATGAAAACGACCAGCGCAGCAACGGCGAGCGGAATCCCGATGGATCCGAAGTCGAGTAGGGTGGCCGCCGGCGAGGCCGGCTTGAGGTTCGTTCTATGAAGAATGTGCATGAGTTTGCGGGTGACGGTTGTATTCATCTCTTTGCCATACTTTCCGGCAGCGTTCGGAAACCATCGAGTGCCGGAAAATTCCCTCGTCCAGCAACATTTGGTTCAGTGGTCGGATCTCTTATGGTCGGGTCGTCGGTAGGCGATTTGCTTCCTGCATCTCTCGCGCATCGCATCCTGCTCTCTCAACAAGTTTGAACTCCATATGTATCGAATCAAGAGCAGGAAAGTCCACGAGTTGGCGCTTCGATCCCAATCTAAATCTGCCCCACCATCTCCTCGGGCGCGTGTTGCTTTGACCGGCGGCAGGGAACATAAGCAACTGGCTGGAGGCAAGACCCACGAGCCGAAGGCTAACATCGGCCGGGCTCAACCCTGTAGCCGCAGCCACCACCTGATGCACCGGTGCCCAAAATCGACCGGCTCACAGTACATCAGAGGACAGCCCCCAACGATGCATTGGATGCCCCGTTTCTTGCATTCCAGGATCGCGTCTTTGGAGACACTACCTTGACCGAGCGAGCGGTGAAACCACAGGCGGCCGACGCCGCGTTCGGCGCTTTGCCGCACCAACTCGACAGAGATGCGCGGGTGTGTTGCGACTACGACCCCGTCGATTAGTCCAGGAATCGATCCGAGATCCGGATAGCATCGTACGCCCTCCACCTCAGCAGCGTTCGGGTTGAGCGGGAACGCCTCGTAGCCGGAATCTCGCAGCTTGCGGTAAACAGCGTTGGCCGCTTGCCCCGAATTTCGCGAAACACCTGCGACGGCGAAGCGTTTGCCGCGCAGAAACTCAGCAACCAGATCCGGCACTTTTGTCATAATCTTTCCTCGACGATGCTCCACAGAACTTCCCGCGCGCGTACCTGAAACAGGGTGTCATGGTGGTTCAGGAATGAGGACCAGCCAAATGCGTCACCTGGCCTCGGGGACCTGAATCGAAATGTTGTAGACAGGCGTGCGGGCTTCGATGGTGACGCTGCCGGACACCAGCAAATAGAAGTGTGCCGAACGCTCCCCGTTGAGCAGGATCCATTGGTCTTCGTAGAACTTGACCCGGTGTGCGAGAGAAGCCACCTTGGCGAGATGCGGTTCCGGAATACCGGCCAGGAAACGGATGTTTTCTCAGGACGCGGTCCAGTGTCATATGGCCCAACGTGCGTCAAACTCCGCAGGAAATGGCCCTGGAAGGTCATGTTACGGAAGTCATCGACATGTTGGGCAATTGACTGACCAATTGTGCTCGGCAGTCAAGGAGGCCAGCTCTGAGCTGATAGATCGACGGAGTACTCGACGCTGGTCAGGGCGGATTTATCACAACCGGCGTATCCACTCATCGAGTCCAGGCATTCGCATACCTCCAGTAGTTTTCGCCACGTTGCTTCAGCCCTCCGCTGCTCCTGCACTTTGGTTAGTTTGATGGTCCGCTCCTAATTCTGGCCAACCGGATTCTGGCCAACCGGGCTGCCAATTTGGTTCGCAACGGCGCGTACACTGTCTGTGGATCGATGGAACCTTTCCAACTCTCCCAACATGAAGAAAGGATAGAACCCTCAGCGTACATGCGTGCACGAACGTCTCCTTCGGCTACGGTGCCTGCGGGTTTCCAGTCCTTCCCGCGAGCGTCTTTGGCGGATGCCAGCAAGTCACGGGCTTGCGCGACGTCGTTCGCCTTCCAGGCAAGGTAGCCGCGAAGAAAATACCCGCCCACCGCGCGAGGGTTGGTGCGGCAAGCCAACTCCAGACGCCTTGCGGCTGTGGTCTGATCACCTCTGAGGAGGGCGATTTCTCCTAACAGCAGCAGCGTTCCCGTCTCCTCGGGATTGAGAGCCAGCGCTTTGCTGACGGACTCTTCTGCGGCCGCCAGTTGATCCACGGAGTCAGCGGAGGCAGCCAATAGCAGGCCCCTCCGCTGGTAGGCGCGGTGGCTTTGCGGATTCAGGCGGATCAACTCGTCAAGCTGCCCGAGAGCGCCCTTTGTGTCTTCCTGCGCGTAAAGACAGTTGGCCAGATAGTAGCGGGAATCCTCGTGTGCCGGATTGAGCGCTACGGCCTCACTCAACAGGCGAGTCGCTTTGACAATATTGTTTTCCCTCTTGAGCGCGTCCATTGCGGCGTGTTGCTTGGCCCAGAATCGAACCAGCTGGTCACGCGAGGACGGAGGCGCCGTGGCCACCGGTGCACCACGCAAATACCGCTGCGCTACAGAATTGCCCTCGGTCAAATCCCAGATGGCATTCGCCTCAACTTGTGGATATTCATCCACATGGCCGTCCAGCCATCGCACTTCGACTTTGTCGGCGCGTGCACTTTTCCCCAGACCAAAATGCACACGGCGGGTGTCCTGAGAAAGATAAGATGCGCTGGTTACACCGCGGCGCAGGGCTGTTCCTCCAACATACGCGATTACAGTGGCTCCGTCACCGAACCCTCCCGGCTGGCGGTTCCGGCCGGCCCGGCTGTGCAGGCGTAACTCCAGCCAGTTGCCCTGAGGGATGTCGTTGCGCAGCAGACGCACGCCCTCGCCGTGATCGACGATGGCGATGTCCATCCTGCCATCATTGTTGTAGTCGGCGACGGCCAGGCCGCGGCTGGCGTGGGGAGCCGAGAGCGCCACGTTCCACGGCGCGAGATCGTGAAAGAATTCGCCCCTTTTGTTCCAGAAAAGGAACGACGGCATGGGCTCCAGCCGGCGGGTCTGCTGCTTGGTCTCGAACGTACTGCCGTTGGCCACCACCAGGTCGAGCCACCCGTCGGAATCGAAGTCGAAGAATGATGTGCCCCAGCCGATGGACTGCAGTGAGACCTGCCCGATGCCGCGCATTTCCGCGACATCGGTGAAATGCAGTTCGCTCGAATCCGGAGACCCGTTCTTTTGCCCGGCCGCGAACTTCTGCTCTGCGAGTAGCGACTGGTAGAGGGCGTATTGTTGCGCGATCCAGTGACTGATGAACAGATCGTCGTCGCCATCGCGGTCCCAATCGCCAGCGGCGAGCCCCATCGAGCCGCGATACTCGCCAACCCAGGCAGCCGAGCTGGCATCGACGAAACGTCCGTGCTTGTTCAAGAACAATTTGTTTTCCGAGACATCGTTGGCGACGTACAGATCCAGCCAGCCATCGCCGTCGAAATCGTGCCACAGCGCGCTCAGGCTGCGACCTTGCCGGTTCGCCACACCGAGCTTTTCCGCCACCTCAGTGAACGTGCCATCCCCGTTGTTATGGAACAGCAGATTTCGCTGAGGCTCATAGGAAGAGGGGTTGAGCGTGAAAGGAACCTCAAGCCCGAACTGTTCCGAGGCTCTGCCTATATCGCCCGGCTTGTACTGGACGTAGCCGCACACGTAAAGGTCGAGATTGCCGTCACGATCATAATCGCCCCAGGCCGCGCCCGTCCAGAAACCCTTTGGCTCGGGGAAACGTCGGTCGCGGACCAACACGCCATGTTCGTTGCGAAACAGCATCAGCGTGTTGTACCCGGTAACGACCAGGTCGAGCCAGCCATCGTTGTTGTAGTCGCCCCAGGCCGCGCCCATGCCGATGATACGCGTCTCAGGGAAGTTCGCGACCGGCCGAAATGTGCCATTGCCGAGGTTCCGGAAGAGCATCGAAGGAGCACGCTGGCTGACCGGCGCGTCGAGCGGTCCTCCGGCGCTGACGACGAACAGATCTTCATTACCATCGTTATCGAAGTCGCCCCAGGCAACGCCCGAGCCCATGTCCTCAGGCAGTTGCGAAGTGCGGTTGCCGGCGAAGCTTCGAAATGCGGCAAGACCGGCCTGCTGGGTAATATCCGTGAACAGCGGCTCGGGTGCCCCGGCCGGGAGCTGCCGGTCGAGCTTGCGCAGACTCGCCGCCGGGCTGAGACCGGCTGAATGCACGACGGACGAGGCGGCCGGCGCGGCATCACGGTCCAGACTGTGCGTGACGTCGGCCAGATCCTCGCCCGGTTTATACATCTCCGGCCGGCGTGCGCAAAGGTAATTCGCGCCGAATAAGACAGCGAGAAGCGAGGTAAGTATCAGTGCGCCTGCACTCCAGTAAAGGCGCTTTTGTCTTCGGCTCAGCCGGCCGCTCTTCTTGGTTTCTATCGGCGTTGCAGGCGACGAGTGCATCCGGCTTGACCTATCGCTCCAGGAACCGGGCAATCGTCGCCGTGCTCGCAGCGTTGCGCCGCCGGGCGCGCTTCAAATGGATTTTCACCGTCGCGGTTGCACTCGACAGGTTCACCACCGGCGCTGTGATCCCCGCCTTTTCACCGAGAACGTAATTCAACAAAAACTGATCCACTTTCCGGTACTGAAGGGTCGCCGTGACGCGGTAACTGCCCGCCGCCGGACGGGAGTTGAATGCGAAGTGGTGGGTCTCGGTGAACTGGCCTCCGGCCGCAGAGCGCGTCGGCCTGGAGACACTGGAAGGACACGCGGCCTGATATTCGACGGTGTCGGAGTAACCCGGAAAAAGCGAGCGTCGGTACCGAACCCCGACCATTTCCCAGAGATTGTGACGGTCGATCAGGTTCCCATACTGGTCGACGGGTTCGGCTTTGAACAGGAACGTGCCCGGCTCGATGAAATGTTTCTGATCGCGGCGGCCGGAGGCAAAGATCACATTCCCGGCTTCGTCAGTGACGCTGATCTCGACCCAGCTCTGAATCAGGTCCAACGGTCCGGTCGGAAAGTCGTGCCCGACTTTATTGGATGTCAGCACCACGCGAATCGGAATGCGCTCGCCCGGAGATACGTCGGGTGGGGTTTCGATGCGCATGCGGACCACCGGGCCTTCAGCCCACTTCTGGCGGATTTCGGGGATTGGAATCTTGCCCTGCAACCACTGCTCCGTAAGCTGAACCTGGCGGTCGGCCCCTTCCAGGTGCAGCACTCTCGGCATCATGTTGTTCGCTGCGAGAAAGCGATGGCTGCGGTGCTTGCCGTCGCGCGGATTGCGATTGTAATCGGCCGAATCTCCGGACGCAGGATCGTGCGAGTCTATCAGCGGCATGTGGCACTCGCGGCACTCCACCGTGCGGGCCGGGTCGCCCTTGTGATTCCAGTGGCTGGCTTTCCAGTTGTCGTATTGATTCTGGAGCTGCACCCAGCCCACGCGGTTGACCTCCTGATCGATAAATTGTTTGTGGCACGCCGCGCAGTATTCGGGCGCCTTGTACATGCGCTTGCTGAGTTTCAAGTGCTCCGCGGGGTACGCCCGCATCAGAAAATCGCGCGCCACCCGCGCCACGCCCCGTGTGCTCCATTGCCAGAGGTACTGTTTCGGCTGCACCACGGTAAAGTTAGCATTGCCCTGGATGTCGGTCTTCTGGATGGAATGACAGGCCAGACACGACACCCCTTCGTTGTAACCCTCCAGTCCCGTCAAGTTCTCGACAAAGATATTCTTGGTGCCGGAGAACAGCGAAATGGGATCGTGACAACCGCCGCAGTAACGGGTTGACTCCGGTCCGTTCTGTTTGGCCATGACGGTTTGAATGCCCTGAAAAATCGTATCCATGGCTGAGTACCGGTGAGCGCTGGGTTTCCACTCTTCCAGAATCTGCTGGTGACAGCCGGCAGTGCCGCAGCTTGCCGAACCGGACAGCGATCGGGCATCGAATGCTCCACCCGTGGACGTCCGCGCCAGACTGGGTGCGAATGGACGGTCCCTCCCGTACAGTAAGCTGTAATCCTTGGGAAACTGGTTGATGTAGCGTGCTCCCGGCATGAGCAAGGTCAGGAAAGCAACGATCGCGAGCCCGGCACCGGCGAGGATCGAAGCCATGCCCACGTATCCAGAAATGAGACCTCGAGTCACGGACCTCCGCTGCCTCACAAAAGCAAGCACGGCGTGAGCGCCCACAGTGGCAACGAGCACGAACGTGGACACCAGATGAACACTCCGCCACGCCTCCGAAGTACGGATTCCGAACAGGGCTTCCACGGTGACTACCACACCGGAAGTGCAACAGACCAGAAGTGCGGCGGCTCCGGCATACCCGATCAGCACTACGTCTGATAGCGCCTGGTCGCGGTAATCCAGCCAGTGCGCCACTGTGTACCAGCCGATGGGCACCAGCAGCGCCATCCCAACCAGCGTATGGACTAGCAGCCCCCACTGCACCGTGGCATGAAAAGGCCCGAACGTCAGGGCTAATCCGGTGAGGGTTTCGAGCACCAGCCAGCCCATGGTCAGCTTTGCAAGCCCGGACTGCCATCCGGTACCGCCCGAACCGACGCTATTTGTTGGCGCTGGCATAATGCTCCTTTCAGGTATGAAACTCTTTTTAGGTACAAGAAATATATGTTCCAGGTCAGGTTGTCAATAACACACTTATACGAGTTGGGTGCCTGCACCCGACTCGTACAATGATCGGTCGCCATTTCCTTGCGTGATTTCACCCAACCGGTGATGAACATGGGTTAGCGCAGCCAACGGTCGAGAGGTACCGGGTGGCTTTTACCAGTTATTTCCGACCATCTGCTTTTGGATTCAAGGATTTACGTTGGACGGGACGGTTGGAAGCCGATTTGCGGTTGGCAGCCGAGCCCATGAGTGGCCGGAGAGGCAAAAGGTGGCAACGAGCAGGAACTCGATGGAGCGCGCGACATCCGAAGTCCGCTCTCGATGGTCGCAGCAGCGACCACTTTGGATCGCTGCCGCTACACCGATCGTGTTGTGGATATTGTTGCTCTATGTGAGTCCAATCCGTTCACCTGGCTTCCTGATCGTTGCATTCGCCGCGCTGGCTTTCGCGCCCTTTCCAGTGCTGCTGATAACAAGCCGTCGCGAAGCGAAGTTGGGTCTCGAGGCCTTCCAGGCTTTTGAAGAAGCAGAAAAGCTGAAACTGGAGCTGGACACGGTTCGGTACCGCACCGTTCGACTCCGGGAAGAGCTGGCGGCGGCCGATTCCCAGGCGCGCCAGTCGCACCAATTAACGTTGCTGGGACGTTTCACGGCGGGATTCCTGCACGAATTCAATAATCCACTCGCGATCCTCACAAGCCGTATCGAAGTGCTGCTGGAGGAGCGGAAGGAAGACAGGGCTCTGTGTGCCGACTTGAACCAGATGCTCAAAGAAGCCCGATACATGGCGAATATTTCAAGCACGTTGCTGCCGGCGCTGCGACGGGAACGGGGAGCGCAGACGTTTTCGCCGTGCGCACCGGCCGATGTGCTGAGGGAGACTATAGCTTCGCTTGGATCAGCAGCTGAAAACCGCGGCGTCAAACTCATGGCGGAGCCGGCCGAAGTCCCCCCGGTGAACCTTCCGGAGCACGTGCTGGCGGAATGCCTGCGCGCGCTAATTTCGAACGCTCTAGACGCGCTCAACGAGAGAAGGGATGCGAGTATCTGGATGCGCATCGAAACGTATCACAGTCCAGGCTCGCGTGTCGTGCTCAGAGTTGAGGACAACGGCCCGGGCGTTCCCGACCAACTGCGAGAGCATCTGTTCGAGCCGTTTACGTCACGCAGCGCAGGACGCGAGCGGCTCGGACTAGGGTTGTTCGTAGCAGCGAGCCTGCTCGATATCTACGACGGCTCGCTGAAGTACGAACCCAGGCCAGGAGGCGGTGCTCGCTTCACACTTGAATTGCCGCCTTCGCGATTCACCAAAGAACAGCCATACCACTGGTTTGCCCAGGATGCGCCGGCATGAATCGCATCTTTGTCATGGATGACGAAGCGGCCATGGGCGAGAACATCCAGCGGATGTTGCAGAGCCGGGATACCGTGGTCCAAGCGTTCACAAACCCGAACCACGGGCTCGAACAGGCCCTGGCGAATCCTCCGGATCTGCTGCTGCTCGATGTTAAGATGCCGGAGATGTCGGGCGAGGAGGTTTTCGCCCGGCTCCATGAGGCTCACCCAAAGGTACCGGTAATCTTCCTGACGGCTTACGGCTCCGTTGAAGGCGCGGTGATCGCCATGCGGAACGGCGCATTCGACTATTTACAGAAACCATTCAAGCGGGAGGACCTCCTGCTGGCCGTAAAACGAGGACTGTCGCAACGCAAGCTGGAGCAAGAGGTAACCGCGCTCCGGCAACGCCTGGAGCATCTCGGCGAGACGGACACCATCCAGAGCCACAGTCCCGCCATGCAGGAGCAGCTTGAAAGAGTCCTCCGCGCCGCCGTTACCGACGCGACCATCATGATTCTGGGAGAAAGCGGCACGGGCAAGGAAGTGATGGCGCGCTTCATCCACGATCACAGCCAGCGCGGCAGCGGTCCTTTTGTCCCGGTCGAATGCAGCGCCATGCCCGGCTCTCTTATCGAGAGCGAGCTGTTCGGATATGAGCGTGGCGCCTTCACGGGGGCAGATCGCACGAAGAAGGGACTGATCGAGTCCTCCCACGAAGGTACTCTGTTTCTGGACGAGATTGGCGATCTGAGCGTGGAGCTGCAGACGCGCTTGTTCCGCTTTGTAGAGGAGCGTGAGCTGCGGAGGCTGGGCGGACTCCAGCCGGTGAGGGTGAATTGCCGCATTGTGTGTGCCACGAACCAGGATTTGGCCGCGAAGATCAAGGCCGGGGAGTTTCGCGAGGAGTTGTACTACCGGCTGGGAGTGGTGATCGTCACACTGCCACCGCTGCGCGAGCGCCGCGAGGATATCCCGTATCTGGCGAACTTCTTCCTGGAGCGGTTCTCGCGACGCTATGGCAAGAGTCTGAGCGCGTCCCCCGATTTTCAGGAAGCGCTTCTGACGATGCCGTGGCCGGGTAATGTCCGGGAGCTGAAGAATCTCATGGAGCGTCTTACAGCGCTGCACGCGGATGGCGTGCTGCGCGCTTGCGACGTGGCACACGAGGCGCCTGCAGGCGAAATTGCCGCGAACCTGTCACTGCTTCCATGGAAAGACGCGCGGGAGAAGTATCTGAGCGACTTCGAACTTTCCTACGCCCGCACACTGCTCTCCCGTTGCGGGGGAAACATCAGCGCGGCCGCGCGCGAAGCCGCCGTGGATCGTAAGACGTTCTACGCTCTGCTCGGGCGGGACCACGCGGCTCAGGTTGGGGAGTAGGTTCCCCAGTAGCAGCATGTCGTTGTGGAATCTGTTCCCCAAACGATATCCGTCAACGAGTCCAAGTACACAGAACCAGATCGGTTACCCTCTGGCAGCCAACGTGTCATATGGGATTGTGAGCGAAACAAAGGAGCCGCAATCGATCATGCCATTGAATAAGAAGCGTTGGATGTCCGTTGGACTGCCACTGAGTGCGGGGCTCGCCTTTAGCCTGTTCGTGCCGCAGCGCTCTCAGGCCATTCCTGCGTTTGCGCGAAAGTATAACGTGAAGTGCTACGCATGTCACATCATGCCTCCGGCGTTGAACAAGAACGGATACATGTTTAAGCGCCTCGGGTATCGCATGCCGCCGGATGAAATGGACGGGACCAAGCTGGCGCCCAAGGTTCGCGAGCTGGATTCCGACCTCAAGTGGACCATCACCAATGCCTTTGCCTTAGTCATACAGGGGAGTTTCACGCAGGAGAAGATAACCGGGGAAGAGCAGTCGTCGAACTCTAGCTTCAATCTGGACAAAGCGCTGCTGTTCACGGGCGGCTCGATCCCACAAACTCCCTTCAGTTATTTCGCCGAATTCAAGCTCTACGAAGACGGCGAGTCGGCCCTCGAGACGGCCATCCTGGCGTACACCGGAGGCCGCGCAAACAGCAGCTACTTCGGAAAGGTCGGCAAGATGCACGCACAGGAAGGTGAGGGCACCCGTTCCGCCATGATGTTTTCTTTGTTTCCAGACCCATCTATCACGCTCACCAACACCAGCCCTATCAATTTCAGCCTGGATCAGGCCCCGGTCGGCATCAACGCCGGATACACCTGGGCATCGCCCTACTTCAAGCAGGCCTTCGGCATTCAGGCTAGGGTGACAAACGGGGTTAACGCAGACGGCAGCGAGATTATAGGGGAGTCCAACAAGAACGGGAAGGATTTCTGGATGGACGCCGACTACTTATTCGGGCCGGACGGTGGACTTACATTCCTAAGTTACTACGGCCACAAAAACCAGATTCAGAATGAGGGTGGCCCCGACGAGTTTACTTATTATCCGACGATACGGCGCAACGGCATCTTCGGGAATTACCTGTTCTTCGATCGGCTGGACGTGCTCGGCGGCTACATACGTGCACAAGACGATTGGAAGCTGACGGTCGATGGCTCGACCGGCAAATACACCAGCAACGGTCTTCGCGGAGAAGTGGACTACTACATCCAGCGTGGCTTTGCTCTCACGGCCCGATACGACCGTCTCAATCAGAACACGACAGGCACGGGACACACACACAGTTCTGCCTGGGGCGTGGGCGCGCAGAAGGCGCTGACCGATCTTGGAAATGTCATCATCCGCGGCTCGTACAACCACGAGCGCGATCAGGATCCGGTATCGGGCACGGTATCAACGGACAAGCTATTCAGGCTCGATCTTCGAATTATGTGGTGAGGAGAAATAAAACAGATGAAGACTCTTTCGTTAGTCGCAATTCTAGGCTTGGCAAGTGCCTTCGGCCTGGCCGCGCAGAACACCAGCGGCGTCAACCTGCCGCAAGACAAGGGGCCGGACAAGATTGACGTTTCGGCCTATCCGCCGGAGATGCAGAAAAGTTACAAGGTGTTTTCCGGAAAATGCTCCAAATGTCATACCATCGCCCGGCCTATCAATACGACCATGACGCGCGCCGAGTGGGAGCGCTATGTCAAACGCATGATGCACAAGCCGAACTCCGGCATTAACGAAAACCAGGGCAAGCAGATCTTCGAGTTCATCATATACGACGAAACTGAACGGAAGGCCAAGAATCCGAAGGCCTTTTTCCGGGCCTTAACAGACGAGGAGATTCAGGCGCTCAAAGCCAAGCAGTAAAGCAAGGGCGCTGCGGGGCCCGGGAAGAGAATGGCGATGCCGTATCAAGTGACGGTTCCGGACCAGGTATATTTCGATCGCAACATCCCGTGCCGCGACGCGTGCCCGATCCACACGGAATGCGGCCGGTATGTGCAAGCCATCGGCCTGTCGAAGGACGAAGAGGCCTACATGCTGGCCCGCGCGCCTAACCCTTTTGTATACGTGCTCGGCCGGATCTGCGCACACCCTTGCGAAGACGCCTGCCGCCGCGGAAGAATCGATGAGCCGATCGCCATCTGTGCGCTCAAGCGGTACGCCACAGACCGTCACAACCTGGGGGCGGGACACGACCCGGCGCGCAAGGATCTGCGTACGGTAACCAAGCGAAACAAGCGCGTTGCGGTTGTGGGCGCCGGAGTGTGCGGGCTCACCTGCGCGCACGACCTGGCGCTGCTGGGGTACTCGGTGGACGTGTTCGAGTCCGCGCCTGTGCCGGGTGGCATGCTGTACCTCGGGATTCCGCATTTCCGTTTGCCGCGGGAAATCATCAAGATGGAGGTCGACAACATTCTGTCGCTGGGCGTGAACCTGCATACCCGCACCACGCTCGGTCGCGATTTCACTCTGGCCCAGTTGCGCTCCGAATTTGATGCCGTGCTGCTCGCTACCGGCCTGAACAAAGGCCGGGAGCTGAAGCTTGCGGGCGCGCACCTGGACGGGGTCTTCAACGGCATCGACTTCCTCATCAACGTCAATCTTGGCTACACGGTGGAACTGGGGCGCAAGGTGGTGGTGGTGGGCGGGGGCAATGTGGCGATCGATGTGGCGCGCGCGGCCGTTCGCCTGGTGAAGGAACCATTTTCGAGCTCCAGTGTGGAAACGGGAGGCGAGAGCCTGCAGCCTGCACTGGACGCGGCGCGTCTGGCCCTGCGCACGGGCGCCGAGGAAGTCGTAATGGTCAGCCTTGAATCCCGCCAGCAGATGCCCGCCTGGAAAGGCGAAGTCGAGGAAGCCGAACACGAAGGTATTACGTTGGAGAACGGCTGGGGACCCAAAGAGGTGCTGGGCGAGGACGGAAAGGTCACGGGGTTGAAGGTTCGCCGCTGCGTATCGGTCTTCGATCAGGAGGGCCGGTTCAATCCGGCGTTCAGCAACGAGGAAAAGGTGATCGGCTGCGACAATGTGATCCTTGCTATCGGCCAGCAGGCCGATCTTTCGTTCGTGCAGCAGGCTGACGGCATCGAGGTAACTCCGCGCGGCATCCTGAAGATCGACGAAAACCTGATGACCACGGCGCCGGGGGTTTTTGCCGGAGGCGATGTAGCGTTCGGCCCGCGCATTCTGGTCGAAGCCGTGGCGAACGGCCATCGCGGAGCGCGCTCCATCCATACTTTTCTGAGCGGCAAAACGAGAAAGACGGTCCTCAGCCGCTTCCGTATTTTCCCCAACTGGCGGATGCCGCAGGGTTACCTGAGCATTCCGCGCCAGGTGATGCCGGTGCTGCCGACAAACCGCCGCATCGGGATTGCGGAAGTGGAGCTGGGATTCGATGAAGCGCAGGGTCGCGCGGAAGGCCTGCGCTGCCTGAATTGCCAGGTCAACACCATATTCGACGGATCGAAGTGCATTCTGTGTGGCGGATGCATCGACGTCTGCCCGGAACATTGTCTGCGCCTCGTAGATTTGATGCAGATTTGCGGCGATGAGCGTTACGAGAGTTTGATCGAGAAGCGCTACGGCCGCACTGCCGCAGATCTTCCGGCGGGACAAGGCAGCGCCATCATCAAGAACGAGGACAAATGCATCCGCTGCGGGCTGTGCGCGCAGCGGTGTCCCACGCACGCCATCACCATGGAGGCGCTGGAACAACAGGAGCGGGAGGTTTTTGAATGAACCGGAGAGCGTTCTTCAGCTGGAGTGTAGCGGGCCTGACGGCCATCTGGGCCGCCGTGGGCGTATCGCTGGGGGCGGCAGCGCGTTTCCTGGTGCCCAGCGTATTCTACGAGCCGCCACAGACTTTCAAGATCGGCAATCCCGGCGATTTTTCTTTCGGCGCGCCCGCGCTGCTGCCGGATGAAAAGATTTTCGTCTTTCGCGACCAGGAGAAGGGCTTTGCGGTAGCCAGCGCCGTATGTACCCATCTGGGCTGCACGGTCCAGTGGTTCAGCAGCGACAATCGTTTTCATTGCCCGTGTCACGGCAGCATTTTTGGCGCGAACGGCGAAGTGGCTCACGGCCCCGCGCCGCGCGGTCTGGAATGGTTTGAGGTGACGCAAGCCCGAGATGGACAACTGAACGTGGATAAGACGCGTATTGTGCCGGCGTCTTACCGGTTGATGGTAAAGGCATGAACAAGGTTCAAGAAGTCTACCGGTCGATTGTCCGGCGGGACCCGCTCTCCACCGAAAAAGGGAAGGCCGAGCTGGTCTTCCTCAACGTGTGGCTGCACATTCATCCCGTCAAGGTGAAACAGGAAAACTTCAAGGTCCGCCACACCTTTTACCTGGGGTTCATTTCGTTCTACCTGTTTCTGATTCTGGTGGGCACCGGTGTGGCGCTGATGTTCTATTACCGGCCGTATCCGGCGCAGGCGTACCAGGACATGAAGGACCTCCAGTTCGTCGTATTCCTGGGATCTTTCCTGCGTAATGTGCACCGCTGGGCGGCGCATGGCATGGTCGTCTGCGTGGTGCTGCATATGTGCCGCGTCTTCTACACCGGTTCGTACAAGACGCCGCGACAGTTCAACTGGGTGATTGGTGTGATTCTCTTGCTGTTGACGCTGGGACTGTCGTTCACCGGTTACCTGCTGCCGTGGGATCAACTGGCCTTTTGGGCGATTACTGTGGGCACGAATATAGGCGGCTACGCGCCTCTGTTGGGCGCCAAGATCAAAGAGATTTTGCTCGGCGGGCACAATGTCGCCGAGGGCGCGCTCATCCGCTTCTACGTGCTGCATGTTGTGGTGCTGCCGTCGCTGGTTGTGCTCTTCACCATGGTGCACTTCTGGCGGATTCGTAAGGATGGCGGATTGTCACGTCCGGTTTGGAAACTGGAACGCGAACCGGCCGGGGAAGATGCGCCAGCGTCGCAGCCGCTCGTGCAAATCGGCAGTGTGGGCGCAGCGCCCGCGCCGCTGCGCACAGGGACGGTCACGGCGGCGTCAAAAGATAAAACATACGGCCTGATGGAGGTTGTCACCGGGAAGCCTGTGTTCGAGACTATCGGCTCGGAAGAGTCTGACGACGAGGTCCTGTCGTTCCCGTACGCGTTCTATCGGGAAACCATCGCGTTCCTGGTCACCCTTATTTCCGTGATGGCGGTTTCGCTCATCTGGAACGCGCCGCTCGAAGAGCTGGCCAATGCAGCGAAGACACCCAATCCGGCCAAAGCCCCCTGGTATTTTCTCGGACTGCAGGAACTGGTAAGCCATTCGGCATTCCTGGGTGGCGTGCTGGCGCCCACGGTCATGGTTCTGGCGCTGCTGGCGATTCCTTATTTCGATACGAACCCCAGCCGACGGCCGGCTTCCCGGAAATGGGCCATCTGGGTGTTCACGGCCTTCATGTTCGTCAATTTCGTGCTGATCATGGTGGGCACTTACTTCCGCGGACCGGGATGGGCGCTAACGCCTCCCTGGGTGCATGTTGTGGGGCACGAGTGATGGAAAACCGGACGCCGCAATTCTTTTTCGCGCTGAGTCTCGTGGTGCTGGCGCTGCTGATCGGCGCGATCTGGCAGGCCAGCAGTCCATCGTGGAAGACGTACCAGAGCCAGTTTTACCGCCTGGAATCGCAGCAGGAACCGACCGCCGCGGCCAAAGATGCCGTGCTCCGGAGTCGCGTCTCGATCCGGCAGGTGCTCCTGCCCGGACTGCAGCGGGTGGACCGTTGCACGACATGCCACCTGGGCGTGGACGATCCCACCATGGCAAAGGGGCCGCAGCCGTTCACTTATCATCCGAACGTCGGCCCGCACCCGGTCTCTAAGTTCGGCTGCACCATTTGCCATGGCGGACAGGGTCTGGCGGTGGATAAGACCAACGCGCATGGCCGCGTGGCATTCTGGTCGCAGCCGCTGCTGACGAAGGATTACCTGCGCGCCTCTTGCGGGCGCTGCCACAAGGAAGGTGACGTCCCGGGCGTGCCGGAGCTGGCTGAAGGCCGCCGGCTCTTCGAGACCCACGGATGCCGCGGCTGCCACAAGCTGGACGGCGTGGGCGGCAGCATCGGGCCGGATCTGAGCGAAGAAGGCGCCAATCACCGGCAACCGGAATGGCTGAAACGGCACTTCCTGGAGCCCAACGCTCTCTCGCCCAGTTCGCCCATGCCCAACTTTCATTTCACCGAGGAACAGGCGCGAGCCCTTACGTTTTACATGCTGTCGCTCACTAGCGAGCAGATGGGCGCTTACTATTCCAGCGTGCGGTTAATCCCCAGTCCCGAGTTCGGACGAAAATTGTTCACCGAGAAGAACTGCATTGCGTGTCACAGCGTCGGTGGGACGGGCGGCCGGACCGACAGCCCGGACCTTGCGGGAGTTACGAAGCGCCATTCGATCGGATGGCTGGACGAGCAACTGGTCAATCCGGAGATGATCTCTCCCGGGAGCTCCATGCCGGCTTATGAGATGAACCCGAACGAGCGCAAGGCGTTGATCGAATTCCTGAATGTCGCCACGGCGGATGACGCCAGGCAGATTCTGATGGGACGGCCCAAGGGCCTGACCGCCGCAGCTGCCCTAGTCGAGGCCGGAAAACAGAATTTCTCGCGGTTCGGGTGCGTGGGATGCCACGGGCTGCAGGTGCAGGGCGGCGTACCCAACCCGAACAGCCAGGGTGGCGAAGTGCCGTCGCTTCTGCACGTGGCCGACGACTACACCAAACCGGAGGTCGCCAACATTATCCGGAATGGAAAAATGCCACCGCTGGCAGACGCCAAGAGGCCAGCCCCACCACTGTACATGCCGGCCTGGAGACAGATGCTTACCGACGAAGAAATCAGCCGCATTGTCGAGTACCTCTGGTCGCTGCAGCCAAAAAAGGGCACAGCCTGGTAGGCTTCGCTTCTCGAAGTGCCGGCCTCCGAGCCAAGATATTTGCTTGAAATAATGGCAGCCGCGGACGGCACCGGGCCGGGTATTTGCACGTTTTATCGTGCGTGCGTGCCAGGTTTGCAGAATTTTAAGCGTATGGCAGACCGATGGATGGCGAGAATCCAAGGTGACCTCCTTGACCTCGCTCCCCTCCGTGCCAACATCGATGAGACACTTACCGCGGCCATAATTACAGAGCGGGGCGGCAAGGAGAATCATCGTGAGCGAAGCCAAGATTGCTGTTCCTTTTGTAGCCAGTTCGCCTGATCCGGAGGTGCCGGCCAAAGCGCAGCGGCGCAAGTTCGGCGCGTAAGACAAAAAGCGGATTCTGGAAGAAACGGATCGAGCCGTGGAGCACGGCGGCGTGGGCGCCATCTTAAGGCGTGAAGGAATCTACTCGTCGACCTTGCATGGGTGGCGCAAAGAGCGCGACGCCGCCGTGCGCAAAGCCGTCTCTCAGAAACGTGGCCCGCAGGCGCAACGCAATCCGCTCGCCAGCGAGAACGAAAAGCTGCGCCGCCAGAATCAGCGGCTGCAGGAAGAACTGGAGAAAGCCCACATCATCATCGATGTTCAAAAAAAAGTGGCCAAGCTGTTGGGGCATCCGCTCCCGGAGACCCCACAATAGGAGAAGTGATCATGGCTGCGGTGGATCAACGGAGTCTTCTGGTGGACGTCCAGAAAGCCTGCCAGGATTTCACCGGCGGCGCTGGTAGGGCAACTGCACCAGTCAACTGCAAAGCCACAACAGCGAAGAGGGAGCAGCGGAGACCGGTCCGCAGCGCGGTTCGGAACATGGCCAGCATTATACGCAAATTTAAGGAGGCCCCCGCATCCATCAGCGCGATCTGTCGGCAAAGCGATTCTTCGGATGCCGGTCTGTTGGTCGACCTGCTGGTGCACCATCGTGAAAAATTGCGCCGCATCCATCCGGACACGGAACAGACGCGCATTCTGCAGTTTCTGGTGGAAGCGCGACGGAAGTTCATCAGTGACAAAACGCGCTACTCGAACCGTCTGACGGCATATCTAAAAATTGTATTTCCCGCAGGTTCTGGACTGGTTCAGTGAAGTCAGTTCGCCAATCGCTGGCGACTTCCTGGAACGTTGGCCCAGCTTGCATAAAGTGCAAAAGGCACGGCCGGGACTTTTCGAAATTCTTCATTCAACACCACTGCCGTAAGCCCGACAACGTGGATCGCCGTCTGCAGGAAATTCGCCGGGTCGTGCCCGCGACTCACGATGTGGCGGTGACCTGTTCCTGTTCGGCCGCGGTGTTGGAGTTGGTGCGGATCGTGCGCGCGGTGCGCGATGCGATTCTCTCCTATGACCAACAAATTGAAACACTGGCAGGTCAATATCATGATTTCGCTATAGTGGATTCTCCGCCGGGGGCTGGTCCGGCCTTAGCGCCACGGCTGATCGCCGCACTCGGCACGCAGCGGGATCGCTACAACAGCGCCAGCGAACTGCAATCCTACAGCGGAATTGCACCCGTGGTGGCGAGTAGCGGAAAGCAGTGCTGGATACATTGGCGTTGGGCCTGTCCCAAGTTTGTCCGACAGACATTTCACGAGTGGGCAGCGCATTCCATCGGATCCTCGGATTGGGCCAAAGCATATTACGAGCAGCAACGGTCCAAGGGCAAGCCACGAAATACGGTCGTGAGGGCTCTGGCGTTCAAGTGGATTCGCCTTCTCTTTCGTTGCTGGAAACAACGTAAGCCCTATAACGAAGACTTCTACCGCGAAACATTGCTGCGTCGCCAAAAGCTCGCCGGCAAAGGCTCAGCTGTGCAACTCCAGTGGAAAACGTGCGCTGGTTTCAGCAAAATAACTGCGATTACTTCTTGACTGATCGGAAGGGTTGCAACAGCGTTGACTGGCACGGCAGTGTGGCGTGGCGGTTTCTACAGGTGTTAATTGATACCGAGTAAGGCGCGGAACACCCAGGCTTGCCCGTGCAGGTTCTTTCTGGTGATCCTAAGCACTTGCTCTTTGCGAATCATCTGCACCGCCTCGATTCCGGCAATCACCGCGCAGGCCGTCGCCGTCCACGTCTGCCCGCCGCTATCGATGGCGCGGAATAGGTGTATCCAACGGCCAGCGATCCGGACAAAGGTCTCGTCTATGTGCCAGGTCGATGTTTCCAGCTTGACCTTGCCCGCGCAACCGACGCTGCACCTCCGGAGCATAGGTCTGCGTCCAACGCCAGATCGTCGTGTGGTCCAGGGATAAGCCGCGCTCGGCCATCAGTTCTTCCACGTCCCGGAGACTGAGTGAGAAGCGCAGGTACCATCGCACGCAGGTAACGATAATCTCGGCAGCGAATTGGCGCGTGTGGAACAGACGTGCCCGGCAAGACCCCATCCGCTCACCCTACCAGATCCCCACCGCTGAAGGTGCAACACTTCTCATGGACGAGCTTTCGCCGTTCCTCCACCAGGAATTGCAAGGTCCGCGTTTCCGAGGTGTCGGGGTCCAGTTGGCTGGAGCTTATCGCGATGAAGCATCAAGATATCCAGCAAGAGACCGGCATCGCTTGGATCGTCCTTCGCTCCGGAGGGCCGGAAGCTCTTCCGGTAGTCCACCAGAACTGTCGGGTGAACAGGGAAAATGACCAAGTGCTCGTACTTGGTCAGCATGAACACCAACGGCCCTCGTGACTGTTCGAGAGCGACGGCGACCGGCTGCCCGCCGAAACGCAGCCGGAGTTCGGCCGACCAAACGTCAACCGCTTCGGGTGTGTGGTCAATCGTGCCGGCTACCCGATCCGACGATCCCGGTTGTTGCAGGACCCAAGCGTGTTTTTGGTCAGCCCAATCGATTGCTACAAATGCAGCGAATTCACTTTCCATGGTCTTCCTATCCGGTTGAGATGCGGGCAGGCGACCTTTGCCTCCGCGAAGGCCTTATAGTAGAGTCTTTTTAGCCATCTCCAGACGACATCTGAGAATTCGTTTGGAAGCAAAGTGCATCCCGCCGCTCGCAGCTCTATCCTCGGACATCGAGTGTCAGGCAACGCGATTCGTAGCGGCGGGGTGCCTGCCCTTGTCAAAGCTGCCACATGTGCTAGCCGTGAACAAGAGCGCCTTTTTCCACAGCGCGCGGCCGCGACGACTGTGGGGGGCGCAAATCAATCATGGAGCGGACTGGTGCATCTCGTTCGGTTGTTTGATTCGACCAGCCGGCGTATGACCTTGTGGCTGATGCCCAGCCGCTCGGATGCCTCCTCCAGTGTGACGGTCTGACATGTACATGGTTAAATGCGGCTACTGAAGGGCCATGGCTTCGGCCTGGGCTTGGTGCAGCCGGGTTTCCAGCACAGCGGCAATGCCACCGAGCCGGAGTTGTCGTAAGGAACGCTCTAATTCGATGAGGTTCATGTTTCACTCTCCTTGGTTTTGTTTTCGATGAAGGCGCGGTATTGGGTGAGCTGGCGGATCAGGGATCGACCTGGCGCAAGCTCAGTGGCAGTTGGGGGTTCCGCTCCAGGTAGCGGCGCACAAAGCGGTAATCGCAGACGCCCATTTCCAGGGCGCCGGCGCAGGCATCGTCAACGGTTGCGGCGCCGTACTTTTTGGCCAGCGACAGCACGCCCAGAATCCGGCGCACCGCAATCTCTCCGTGCTGGTTATGCATCCCACGGCAGAGCGCTCCGATCTGCAATCCGGTTTTGCCGGCGCGAATCAGCAACTGGAGCGTGCCCGGTGGCGTTTTCTTGGCGCGATCTTCATCTTGGATCCGATGGCGGCCTCGCGCCTGGCGCAAGTGCTCGCGCAGCAACTGACCGTTGTCCGGGTTCAGCAGTCGCACCACCTGGCTGTCCCACTGCACCTGGACACGCCGACTGATCCAGCCCGGCGGCGCGCTGTAGTAAGCGGCTTCGACTTCGGCGCAGCCATCCAGATGAACGGTGCGCTCGCCGTACTGGTAATAGCGGAAGGGTTCGACGGGCAGCGGCAGCAGGAACGGCCGCTCTTCGGCTGAGGGCTATTCGCTCCGGGCCACGCTGGTCTCTGACTAAAGTCGGGCTTGGCCCCAGGCTACAGGTAATCCACCACTACGGAGTATCTGTTGTGCCGCGGATTCTGAATGCGTACCCATTCTTTTCCGGCGTCAAAGTCCTTCCAATCCCGACCGTCCACCGCGACGGAGTGCATCTGCTTTTCCTCGGGATGGCGGAAGCGAATTAGCAGGGACTGCGGCCGATTCGTCCCTAGAAATTCGATGGCGGCCAGAATCTTGCCTGCGCGCACCCGGCTCTCAATGCGGAGAGAAACGGGGCCGAAATACGTTGGCGCTCTCTGCACGTCAATCTTCTGCCCGTCTTCCAGCCACTTGCGCGGCGTGGCTTGCGCAAGGAGCAGAGTCCGATCATCTACTTCGCGCACGAGCATGCTTCGGAACAGCTCGAACCAGGCGCCATCCGTGCTCGGCGGTCCGAAGTATTGGCCGTGCGTCCAACGATGTTCTACGGGCTCGAATACGGAATGGCTGAAGGCGCTGGCCATGTAGCTGTAGAAAGTGCGGATCGCGGCTTTGGGATCGTCGCGCAAGAGATAAGCCGTGCCCTGCTGGTTGTAAACCGGCTCGTTGGCCATCCCCCAGCCTTTCAGATACAAGTTGTCTTCATGGTCGTTCAGGAGCGAATCCGCCAATGCCCCATCGGCCGGGATAGCTTTCAAGCGCAGTAGATGCACCGCTCCGGTGTCTACATCACTGGGATACCACTGATCGAGAATGCGCCGGTAGGCGAGGGCTTCGCTCGGCACGTACGGAATCCAGGTGTGATCGCGCAGTTGGACCAGCGGCGAACGCGCCGCCGCGGCAGCGAAGGCCTGCGCAAGGGCCGCTTGCAACTTATGGGCGGCTTCCAGCGCCTCGCCTGCACGCGCGTTCCCGATGCTCTCGAGCATTTGGCCAAAGCGCTCCAGGCCCGCGTATACGTAAGCCTGATTGAATGCCCAAACCCCCTCACCTGTACCGTCGTTCAACGGCCCTACCACCAGCCCGCGAGCAGGTCCGGAACGCTGCTCTGAATTCCGCACTTCTTTCAAACACCAGTCCAGCGCTTTCAAGCTATACGGCAGCAACCGGTCAAGCGACGAGCGATCGCGGAACAACAGATAGTCCTGCGCCACCGCATAAAGCATGCCCGGCGTGTTGGACACCCAATTGGCATAACCGTTCACGTGCCCGTTAAACTCCTGATTGTTCCGATACTGGGCCAGGAGTTCTTCCACCCCTACATCGTGGTAACCCCTCAGTCCGTACAGCATGTAATCCACATAGACCGCCTGATTCACAGGCCACGGAGTACCCGTCTGTGAGTACGCAAAATTGGAATAAGGCAAGTCGATCTGCACACCGTCCTGCTGGCCGCCGTGCCGTCGCGGCAAGCGCAGGGCGTGCCACAGCGTGGCCCGGAACAAATCATTCACGGCTTGTTCCGGGACATGGAACTGCGCTCCGCGATTGACCCAGTCGGACCAAAACTCCAGCGTGGCTTTGCGAGCCACGTCGTAGTCGATAGCTTCCAGCGTTGGCGCGTCAGCCGGATTCACCATGGGCGAAGGCAGCTTGACCACGAATTCGTGTGATCCGTGGGGCGGCAGTTCAAGAAGAGCTGTCGCATCCACTCGCTTTTCCTCCCGCTGGTAATCACGCGTGCCGCTCCAGTCCACGTCGCGGTCGACTCCCTGGATCGCGAACAGCACCCTGTGAAATGCACCTTCACTCAGCACCTGGGAGCTGCCGTGCCGTTCGAGGATCACGTTGGTACTGACAAACGATGGAAACTGGCGGCGGTGAGACATGGTCACCGGAATCGTGCGTTGTTGTCCTAACAGGTTTGTTGCCCTCACCTTTTGAAGCAAGACCATGGAGATGTCACCGCGCCGCTCGCGAGGAGGGCCGTTCAGCGGGTAAGCGAACTGCTCGACCTCGTAACGCACGCCCTCTCTCTCGAATACTGTAGTGACGACGGGAAGGCCGTCTTTCAGGCTCTGGCCTCTCCATGTGCTCAGAATGCCTCTTGTGAGGTCGCCGAAATCGAACCAGAAGCGGAAATGATCCGGGTTACCATAATCGTTCCACACCCCCGCTCCGCGGTCGACGCCAAATTTGGCCATGGCGCTGTCCCACGTCAGGCCCACGATGTGGCCCGGCGCCGGCTGATTGGGATGCGTATATGCCGGACTACCCATGTCCTCCCAGCGTGCGGTATATTCCGGGTAGCCGGCCTCCGGTTCCTTCGCAACAGACTCCAAAATTCGCTTTCCTTTCGAGGCCGCCAGTTCTTTCTGGTGATCTTGAAAAGCGACGGGCGAGTCGCCAGTGGCCAGATAGACATGCACAGACGGCACCCACAGCGCCTTCGCGGCGAGCAGTTGATCGATGCTGACACTGAACCCTCGCGTTCCGTCTGGGTTCATGAACACCGACAGTTTGGCCGCATCCGGATGAAACGCTGCGTCGCCACTGAGCCGTCGCGCGGTGTCGGCATCGCTTTGAGCGATCAGATCGGCCCAGATGATGTGCAAATTCTGGAGCCGCGCCGTCGGCGCCTGCGGGTAGACCAGAGTGAAGCTTACGCCGTCGACGTCGCCCCCGCCGGCCGTTGTTTGCCACGCATCGCCTTTGAAACCTTCTCCGGGCTCCAGTTCGTAACCCTCGGCGTCCCGAATTTCCAGGCCGCCGGGCGCCAGACGGATGTAATAAGGTGCCGCCGCGCTGTCATGCCCCCAGGAAATCCGTACCTTCAGGTCCGCGCCGAAAAGAACCGGCACCAGCATCGCTGCGCAAACTACGGCTTTCATATTCAATCCTCCGGTGAGGTCGCAGGCAACAGCGCGTGGATCCCATTCGGCTCGCTGCACGCGGATTCGGTATGCGCCACGATTTCCGCTGGCGTGAACCAGAAGCGTTTCGCCTGCCGCCGACCGTGCAGCTTGGCCAGGTCGTTGTAATGGGGCGAGGTGGGGTGCTCCGACTCGCCGTAAGGCAAGAGGCTCCAGATTTCTTGCAGGCTGCCTTCGACGACGATCAACAAGTCACCCCACCCGTCATAGCAGTATATCTGCCCGGTCCCTCCTCCGGTCCTTCGTCCCGGTGCCGCACGTCGTAAAGGCCCGCTCCGTCCATCGGAAACTTGCCGTCGCGCACCACCACGTTGACGTCGCCCCGGCGGACCTCGCGTTCCCCGAACTGTTTATGCGCTACCGCCTTTTCGAAGGCCTGCCGCGTGCGGTCTGTCCTTCCGGCGAGCCGAAGTCGCCTCTCTCCGCACCCTGCGACCACTTGCGATAGATAGGGCGCATCCACCAATGCTGTTCAGGCTTGCACCCAGTTGTGCCGCTCGATGATCGACTTCGGTTCGTAGGTTTTGCCTTCGGCCAGTTGCTTTTGTTCCCTGCGGCTGGTCCAAAGCAGCACGGGCCCGAGCAGGCAGGCCATCAGGCGTGAGAGTACACCGAATTCGCAGCCAATGTCTTTACGCAGTGCCCGGATCTGCACGCTCACGGTCTCGTTGGTCCGCCTAAGTTGCCGCTCCATGGCCCACAACAGGCCGCTGTAAGCGGTCTTGATCGAACGGGCCTCCCACTCGAAACGCTCCCGGATACGCGGATCTGGATCGCTCTTGTAACGCTTCCAGCCCTGCATCGTGGTGCGACAGATGCGATAGAGGCTTGGACCGTTGCGCTGGAAGTCGCGCCAGAAAGCCCAATCCAGAAAACGATTGGAGTCGTCGCGCGAAATGGCGGCGTGCTTGAAGTTGAACTTGTGCTGTCCGTGAATGTCAGCCAGGTCCACGTCCAACAGCAGGCCCTTATCCTGCATCTCTTGGTAAAGCGGAGTGCCAGGCACCGGCGTGTAGAGCATGAACTGATGGAAATCCGTCTCATGCGACACCGCATGCTCAATCTCGTCCTTGATGTTCTCGGGAGTGTGATGCTCCAGGCCCACAATGGTCGAGCCTAGCAGCTTAATACCGTGCTGGCGCAGTTCCTTGGAGAGCGCCAGCGTATCGTGGCCCTGCAGCTTGGCGTAACTGGAGTGCGGAGATTCCAGTCCCATCCAGATCCAGGAAACACCGAGTTCCACCAACTCCCTCATGGTGTACTTGCTGATGGCGTTGGCCGAAGAAAAGACGTAGAGCGCCCATGCTTTGCCATTGACCTTCATACGATCGAGCAGTTCCATGGCGCGCCTGCGATGGAGCAGAAAGTTCTCGTCCATCATGAAGAACGAGCGCACCTTCATGGAGGATTCCATCTCGCACATGACGCTGAACAGCTCTTCGCCCGTGTCGTAGAAGTTGAGGAACTTGCCCTTGCCGCCGAAGAACGCCGAAGTGGTGCAAAAGTTGCATCCCAGCGGGCATCCCACCGACGGGATAATGGTCGCTGCAGTGCCGCCGGCGGGCGTCGGCACTTTGATTCCCATGGTGCGGATATCGAAACCCGAGACGATATGCGGGTGGCGGATGGGCGCATTCACTTCTTCGCCCAGGTAGGCGCGCATCCAGGCGATGCCGTCGCCGCGCACGATGTGGTCGGAATCGATCAAGGACTCAATACCTGGAATCGCGGTCACGTGTCCGCCCACTACGATGGTCGAACAGGGCGAGAGGTTGCGCACCATGCCGCACATTTCCCGCACCTTGCCGATGTTCACGATGATCGAAGAGATGCCAACGATATCGTAGTGATGGCCGGTCAGTTCCTTGGCAAACGCTTCGCGGCTTGGGAAGTCAAGCAGGGTGGAAGGGGCCGAGATGTTCTCCTGGATCATCATGATGCCCCATGACCGGTGGAACATCCGCAACGAGAAGGGGCCCTGCACCCGCGTCACCTGGTTGTGATACAGCTCCATGGGGTTGACGCGGCGGCTGCCGAACTCATCATCTTGGGCGTAAGGCCCGAAAACTGAGGTCAGAAGAACGCGGGCATGTGTGCCCTTTGGATGAACGGTCATGCCTTTCCATTCTTGTCTTGGCTTGATAGTACGCTCAGCCGGCGGGCTCGGACGTAATATTACTGTAATTGTGCTGGACGCTTGCAGCGTCTCGAAAACAAAGGAGTTCCGCATTGACTTCCGCGTTTGCTCGGCGGTGGGCCGTAGCGGCTGCTGCAGGGACGGTGTGGCCCCTTCTGGCACTGTTTTGTCGACTCATGCATAAATAGCAGCATGCGCCGCCTGATTTTGTGCGCTCTCTAGCCGCCAGTAGTCGCGCGCGAGCCGGTCAGTTCCCGAATCGCGCGCCAGGCCTGGTCAATGGCGCCGTCGGTGTATGCGTAGGCGCCCGCGTCGGCGTTGGCGATCGCCAGGCGGCCAAAGGACTGTCGGGCGGCGACGCAGGGAAGCTCGCCACCTTCCAGCCAAAACTTATCGAACAGCGAGTTGTACTCGTAGGCGTAGCCGTGCGGCCAGCGGTTCACCGTGATGGCGGCGATGTCGCGCGCCGGATCGAAGCCACCACCGCCCAGCGAGCGAGCCAGCTGGTCGCGAATGTTGCGCTCAAACGTCTCGAAAGAAGTCTGAAACAGTTCGGTGCGTCCCGCGCGGTGCTGATCGTGGGAGGGGAGGCCGGGCTTGCACGGAGTCCGCATCATGTGAACCACGATGGGTTCCTCCGGCGCTCGCGGTGCGCAATAGTGGCCCAGGCTCACCGGCAAATCGAGATTCACGTGCGTGTGATAGCCGCCTGGCGCGTACATGGAATTGACGCCCAACTTCTGCCAGGAAGTCCAGTTGCGAATAACAACGTTGGTATAGACGATGGGCACCTTCGGTTCCCAGGCGAGCGCTTCCCTCTGCTTGGCAGGCAGTTCCGGGCAGATGTGCGGGATGACCATGTTCCAGCAGGCGAGCACGCACTGCGCGGCGCGAACGCGGAATAGTTTTCCACCCTTCACGTAAACGATTTCCACTTGCCGCGCGGTAGCCGGCGCGCCCTCGTGCTGTACGCGGACCACCGTGCTGTTCAGGCGGATGCGCACACGAGAGCGCGATTCATCGAGCCGCGCGTAGTTCGCCTTGGCCGAAAGCAGGCCCTTGAGGGAGTGGCCAGGAATCGCGTGCGGGACCAGCCGGCGAACCAGCAGGCGGGCGATGGAGGCGTTGCCGTCCGGGAAGTGAAAAAAATATTTCTCGGCTTCTTGGTTCGGGATGCAATCGCGATTCATTCCAGGGCCGGGCCCGAGTTCCAGCTTTAGCCCATCAAAGCCCGGTAAACCGAGGCCCCACGCGTCCTGGGCGGCAACGGCGTCAATGCCGAGTCCGAAAAGGGGATGCGGGCGCGCCTGAAAGTAAGCCACGACGCCAGGATCCAGGCCGGCGACTTCGGTAAGATATCGCGCATAACTGATACGGGCGAGTTTGGCCTTCTTATCGGCGGAGGAGAGTCCGGGAAAATAGTCAGTCCTGGTTTCATGGATACGCCGAATGTCTCGTCTGGCAGCTTCGGAGAGCGGAGCCGACTCCATGAACTGCTTCCACGGGTCGGCTGCCGCGGCGGATGCGCCCCCCTCGCCGCCGGCTACACTTTTCGGATCGGCTACCAGCTGGTCGGCGCCGAATGTTTCTTTGTCGAAGAAGATCGCGGGATGGAGGCCGAGCGACCGGTAGAGCCTGCGGTCGATGGCCGGCTGGAGTTTTTCGACGTCAATTCCCAGCTCGCGGACCAGCTCTTTGGCGATGGCGCTGTACGGTGCGGGGCTCTCGATCGAGAACGTGCCTCCATAACCGAGGAGCATTCGCCCCGTCTGCTGAAATTCGTTGCGCTTGGCGTGCCCTCCGAAATCGTCATGGTTATCGAGAATCAGTACGCGCGCGCGTTTGCCGGCGGCTTTGCGATAAAAGTACGCCGCCGAGAGGCCGCTGATGCCGCCGCCGACCACTACGAGGTCGTACGTTTCACCGGTGTCGACGGGCGATCCGGCCTGCTGCCAAAACGTGCCATCCCGCACCCGGCGGGCCACTTCGAAAGCGCCCTCATGGCTACCGCGCATGCCCGTCAACGCGGGCGGGTAGTAATCCGGTGACGTTTCGGCGACGTGTTCAGTCTCAAATCCGGCGATCCGCTGCAAACTGAGAGCGGCACCGGCCGCAAGCACGATTCCGTTCAGAAAATCACGGCGGCAAATGCGGCGGCGCATGCCCAAGTCACGATCGCGAGGATCTTTCATAACGGTGTTCAGGCGACGACTCCCTCACGCTCGCGGCTGCCTGTGACGACGGATTCGAAGGCGGATTCCAGCACTCCCAGCCCTTCCTCGAACTGGTCGTCGGTAATCAGAAGCGGCATCAGCAGCCGGATAACATTGCTGTACGAGCCCGTTGAAAGCACGATCAGCCCGTGCTCATAGCAGTAACGCGCGATCTGCTTGGTTTCGTCGGCGGCAGGCTCGCGCGTCTGCTTCGAGCGCACGAGCTCAATGGCTTGCATGGCGCCCAGGCCGCGAACTTCGCCCACAATCGGCCAGCGCTTCTGCCAGTCGCGGGCGCGGGTGACGAATCGCTCCCCAAGCCGCGCGGCGCGGTCCGGCAGGTTTTCATGATCCATCGCCTCGAGCACTGCCAGAGCCGCCTCGCACGCCAGCGGATTTCCTCCGAAGGTTCCACCCAGCGATCCTGGCCCGGTGTGATCCATGATCTCGGCGCGGCCCGTGACCGCAGCCAGCGGCAGACCGCCCCCGAGGCTCTTGGCGGTGACCAGAAGATCAGGCGCAATGCCATAATGCTCACAGGCGAAGAGCTTACCGGTGCGGCCAAATCCAGTCTGCACCTCATCGGCGACGAACACGATCCCGTGCCGGCGGCAGATTTCTTGCACGATGCTCAAAAACTCGCGTGGCGGTGTAATAAATCCGCCTTCGCCCAGCACCGGCTCGACGATCACCGCCGCCACCGACTCCGCAGCCACCACTCGCGTAAAGGTGTCCTCGAGGTGATGCGCGCAATGCACCGCGCAGCCGGGGTAAGTCAGCCCGTAAGAGCAGCGGTAGCAATACGCGTATGGGACGCGGTAAATGTCGCTCGCGAACGGCTCGAAGCCCGCTTTATAAGGGTGGGTCTTGCTGGTCAGCGACATGGTCAGCAAGGTTCGCCCGTGAAACGCGTCTTCAAAACAGATGACGGCCGGGCGGTGGGTGTACGCGCGCGCGATCTTCACCGCGTTCTCGACCGCCTCGGCTCCGCTATTCAGCAGAAGCGTCTTCTTCGGAAAATCGCCGGGGGCTGCCGCGTTTAGCTTCTCCGCCAGCCTCACATAACCCTCGTACGGCGTCACCATGAAGCAGGTGTGCAGAAAACGATCGAGCTGCCGGCGCAAAGCGGCGACCACGTCTGGCGCGCGATGGCCGGCATTCAGGCAGCCAATGCCGCCGGCGAAGTCGATGAAATGGTTGCCATCCACGTCTTCGATGAGCGCACCCTCGGCCCGGTCGACGAAGATCGGCGTGATCTGCGATACCCCTCGCGGCACCGCGTCGGCACGGCGACGCATCCATTCCTGGGAACGCGGACCGGGAATAGCGGTTCGTAGACGAATTGCGGACATATTAATACCACCCGATGGGTTGTTCGTTCAGATTGATGTGAACCTGCTTGGTCTCGAGATATTCTTCGATGCCCCACGGCCCCAGCTTGCGGCCGAAGCCGGACTGTTTATATCCGCCCCATGGAGCTTCCACGTAGGTGGGCTGCATGTGATTGACCCAAACGACCCCCGCGCGCAGCGCCTTGACCACGCGGAATGCCTTGAAAATATCGCGCGACCATACCGCGGCGGCCAGGCCATACGGAGTGTCGTTAGCAATGCGAATGGCTTCGACTTCGTCCTTGAAGGGGATCACGGTGGCGACGGGCCCGAAGATTTCTTCCCGCGCGATGCGCGCGCTGTTGTCCACTTCGCAAAAGATCGTGGGCTCAATGTAGTAGCCCTTATCGAAGCCCGCCGGCCGGCCGCCCCCCGCTGCCAGTTTTGCTTCCTGCTTGCCTAACTCCTGATACGACCGCACGCGCTCGTACTGCTCCTGGCTGACCAGCGGCCCCATTTTAGTTTCGCGCACGAGCGGCGCGCCAAGCTTGATGCGCTTGACCTTTTCCGTCATGCCCTCGACGAAGCGCGAGTAGATCGAGCGTTCCACCAGGATGCGGCTGCCCGCCGAACAAACTCCGCCCTGATTGATGAAGACGCCGAACAGCGCGCCGTCGATGGCGGCTTCGAAATCGGCGTCGGCGAAGAAATTGTTGGGGGACTTGCCGCCGAGCTCGAGGGTTACACGCTTGATAGTGTCGGCGGCTGACTTGAGAATCAGCTTTCCCACGGCGGCGCTCCCCGTGAAGGCGATCTTGTTGACCTCGGGATGCCGCACCAGCGGAGCATCCGCGGTTTCGCCAAATCCAGTGACGATGTTGACCACGCCGTGTGGGAGGCCGACGTCTGCAAACCAGTGGGCCATTTCCAGCACGGTTAGCGGCGTCTGCTCGGCGGGTTTGAGCACGCAGGTGCAGCCGGCGGCCAGCGCTGGGGCCAGTTTCCACGCGGCCATGAGAAGCGGATAGTTCCAGGGAATGATCTGGCCTGCCACTCCCACCGGCTCTTTCAACGAGAGACTCAGGGCGTTATCGGGTACCGGGTTTACGTGGCCCATCACTTTGGTGGCGAGACCTCCGTAGTACTCGAAGCAAGTGGCGACATCGGCAATGTCGTACTCGGCTTCCACGATCGGTTTGCCGGAGTTGCGCGATTCCAGCTCGGCCAGCATGGCCGATTCTTTGCGAATGCGCTCTGCCAGGCGGAGCAGTATCCGGCCGCGCTCCTGGGCCGTGGTCTGTGGCCAGGCGCCGGCATCGAAAGCCGCGCGCGCGGCTTGCACAGCGCGGTCGACGTCGTGTTCATCGGCATCGGGCGCCTCGGCGATGATCTCCTCGGTCGAAGGATCGTAGACCGGGAACCATGCGCCGCGGCGGGATTCCACCGGCTCGCCGTTGATGTGCATGCGGTAGCGATTCATAAGAAAGCCCCTGGATCACGAGATCGTATCATCACTTGCCGTGAGACGCCGCGAACGCGCCATCCCCGGAATCCTGCGTCTTTCGCCCGGAATAATACCGGAATAGAAATGCCGCGAGGCCCAGGAAAAGACCCACCCCGGCGAACATTTTCAACTCGAAGACCCAAATCGAGGTGATCTGGTGTGAGGGCACGAAGGCCACGACGCAGCCCAGAGCTGTCGCCGATAAGCCGCTCACTGCGGCGATGCCGATCCGAGCCCTGCCGAAGTAGCCGGAGCCGGATGCGCCGCGAATGGCCACGGCGAGAAGCGTGGCGTACAGGTAAAGAAAAGACAACATCTGCAGCACGACGGACAGGTCGAGCAGCGTCACGTACGCCTCTTTCACCGTCGCTCCAATGAAACTCATCGACACAATCCCGGTACAAAGCGCGGCCAGAGCGGTCAGCGCCACATGGGGAGTCGCGTAGCGAGGGTGGATCTTGCCGAACATCCGCGGAAGATAGCGGTCGAGTCCGGACACAAACAGAATCCGCGCCGAACCGCTGATCCACGCCGATGTTGACCCCGCTATGGCGAAAATCATGACCAGGCCGAGAGGCGGCAGTATCCAGGCCAGGCCGGTGCTCGCGGTCATACGGTCGACCGCTTGCAGCACGCCCTGGATAACGACCATGTCCTTCTGCGGAACCGCCAGCAGCAGGCACAGCGTTGCACCGACGTATAGGGTTCCCGACAGCAGGCCGCCCCACAACACGGAGCGCGGCACAGTGCGCTTGGGGTCGCGAATTTCGTCGCCCATCACGGGGCCCAGTTCGAGTCCCACCAGTCCAAAACAAATGACGCCGAATGAAGAGACGAGCCGCCAGTCCAACTCGCCGAGGGCGAAGCTGCCGGCGGGAATGTGGACGCCATGCCGGAGCGCCGTGAAGAGCCCCAGACTGATGAGCACGGCGGCGGTCACAAAGGTTCCCATGCCGCCCAGATTGTTGACCCACTTGCCCACGCCCATGCCGCGAATGTTCAGGACGACCGTCAGCCACAACAAGGCAAGGCTCACAAAAAAGAAGAACAGCCGGTTCTCAGACAACGCGGCGGCGTGTTTTCCGCCTGCAAAAGCCCAAATACCGGCCAGATAGAAGAGAAGCGTAGGGACAAAAAACATGTTCGTGAGCCAGTAGCACCAGCCGCACATGAAGCCATGAAAATCCCCAAACATCTCTTTGGCCCAAAGGTAGAGGCCGCCTTCTCCGGGGAAGCGATGCGACAACTCGATGACCGCAATGCCCTGCGGCCAGAAGAAAAATCCGAGCGCCAGCAGCCAGAGCCAAATAGTGGTGAATCCGCCCGCCGCCACCACCGGCACCAGATTCATGTTGGTGATGGCCACCACGCACAGCCAAGTGAGATCCCACGTCCCCAGAACCCGCCGCAGATGCGGAGCGGACTGGTGGACGGCGGGTTGGGCAGTGTTGGCGGCCATGGAAGTGGCGAGGAGGGCGAGGTGTGCCGTGCCCTTGCTTTTTTAAGCCGAGTGCGCCGGAACCGCCTGGCGTTCCTGCTGGGCCTGCGCCAGAGCCGGGGCGATTTCCGCGAACACTTCCAGATGCCGGTCAATATCGGCTTCGGTATGGGCCACCGACAGCGTCCACTGCTCGTCCCACCAGTAGGGCTGCGCGATCACGCCGCGATTGGCCATGGCAAACCAATAGTGCGTCCAAACGTCTTCATCCACGTGATACCAGTCGCGGTAATTGCGCACGCGCTTAGGGTAAAACATCAGCGCGCCATTGGCGCCTGCGCCGTCTACATAAGCGGTAAGGCCTGCTCTGGCGACGATTTTGCGATACCCCGCCAGCAGTTTCTTGCCGATCTTGTCGATGTGCGCGTAACTGGCCGGCGTCAGCATTTCGCGAAAGGTCGCAAGCCCGGCGGCCATCACTACTGGATTCGTGTTGTAAGTCCCGGCATGGAACATCTTCTGCTTCGCGATGACGTCCATGATTTCCCGACTGGCCGCAAACGCCGCCAGCGAGAATCCGCCGCCGATGGATTTTCCCAGGGTGACGATGTCGGGTTTGACGCTGAAATACTCGCATGCGCCCCCGCGCGCCAGCTTGGCTCCGGTCTTCACTTCGTCGAAAATGAGAAGCGCCCCATGGCGCGCCGTAATCTGGCGCAATCCCTGCAAGTAACCATCGTCCGGCATGCAGAACGCGATGTTCATCATGATCGGCTCGAGGATCACGGCGGCGATTTCGTTCGGGTGCTCGGCGAATAACCGCTCCATCGCCGGCAGATTGTTGAATGGCGCAACCAGGGTGGCGTCCGTCGTGCCTTTCAGCACGCCCGCGCTCGATACCACCGGTGTGGGATGCTCCGGATCGCCGAATTGGTCAGACTTGGGCTTCACGCTTACCGAAATGGCGTCATGCCCGCCGTGGTAGCCGCCCTCCATCTTGATAATTTTGCTGCGGCCGGTCGCGGCGCGCGCCAGGCGCAGGGAGTGCATCGTAACTTCCGAACCACTGTTGCCGAAGCGGACCATCTCCACCGGGAAGCGCGCGCAAATTTCTTCCGCCAGTTCCAGTTCCATGCCGTGCGGCATGCCAAACAACGTGCCCACCTGCAGCCTATGCTGCACGGCCTTCATGACCGCCGGATGGCAGTGACCCGCCATCAGCGCGCCGTAGCACAAATTGTGGTCGATGTATTCATTGCCATCTACGTCGTGAAAGTGGCCTCCATGACCTTCTTTCACAAACAGAGGATAGGGCGGGTAGTAACGGTAGTTACTGGCTACTCCGAGGGGTACTCGCTCGACGGCTTTCTTATGCGCCTCCCGCGAGCGCGGCGTACGGCGTTCGTACGTTTCCAGCTCTTTCTTTAATGCGTCGTACATCTAGGGTGTTTCCTTTGGGCAATCGCCAAGTTTGTAGAGCTCTGGTGCTCTTGTAAAGCTTATCAGGGCGACGTGCGCGAGGCTGGCCTTAGAAGAACAGCTTCAGTGCAAACTGGATCAACCGCGGATCGCGGGCCCGCGTCACACGCCCGAAATCCACGCCGTCGGTGATATTGCCGTCGACTTTGCTGAATTGGGCGTGATTGGCAATATTGAAAAACTCGGCGCGAAATTCCAGCCGGAAGCGCTCGGATTCAGCCGCTTGAGCGGCTTCAGGATGTCCGGCTCTCCCGGCAGTTCGAAATCGTAGCTGTACATCAGCTCGAGGTCGTCCGAGGAGGTTATCCGGATCGGAAACCCGTCCTGGAAAGTAAGGATGCCGGAAGTGCCCCAGCCGTTCAATAATTTCCCGGCGGCACCGGCAAGGTCGAAATTCGGCAGTTGGTAATAGTAGCTGAATACGAACCGCTGGCGCGCATCGAACAGGGAGAGCGACCGGCTGAGACGGTAATTCAGCGGGTTAAGGATATTCTCGAAGCTGGACGCGTTATCGATCGACTTGCTGAAGGTGTAGGCGCCCTGGAACGAAAGCCCTTTCGAGAACCGCTTCTCGACGTTAGCCTGGAATGAATTGTAGTTCGAGTTGGAGATCGTGTCCTGCGCGAAAATGCTGGAGAACATCGCCACGCCATCCGGCGGGCACCCGACGCCTGTGGTCGGCTGGCAGAATGGAGCGGAATAAGGCCGCAGGCCCGCTAGCGAGATGGGATTGGCGTTCGGACCGGAGACTGTCTTCACTGAGCCGTAGGGCAAATGGATTGTATATCCCTGTGGAATGGAGCTCGCCGGAAGGCTGAAGCCGGTGTCCGCATAAAATGGTCCGCAAGTGTAATCTTAAAACAGGGTTGCATCGGCGTGTGGATTACCGGGCACACTCGGGTCGTAGTAACCCGCAATGTTTTTTAAGTCTAGGCATGTCTGCGCATTCCCGCAGTTGAGGTCGTGCGTCGCCAGTAGCCGGTGACCCTGCGTCCCCACATAGCCGACCTGCACCAGCAGGTCGTTGGCGACTTCCCGCTGGATAGTGAAATTATATTGATCCGAATATTGCGAGCGCAGCTTTGGCTGAAACTGACCGTAGAGCAGGATCGACTGGAACCGCGACCAGTCTACCGGCTGGCCGCGTGGAGGGTTCAAAATGCCGTTGAAAGGGTTGGGATTGATGGTGCCGTCCTGGCCGACGAACGGTGTATTGAAAAGAACGTTGTTGAAAGTGGAGCTGCCCCCGAAAGGCGGCTCCGCGCTGAACTGTTCGAGCACCAGTTGTTCGACCGGATTGTAAAACATCCCCCAGCCCATGCGGATGCTGGTTTTGCCGGGGCCGCCCAACAATTTGCTCATCCAGCCCGAGGGGGCCGACGGGCTCCATGCCAGCCCGATACGCGGCGCAAACGCCTTGTAGTAAGTCTGCGTCATCGCCGCGGGGACTCCCCGGTCTCCAGGCACTACCAGGCCTCGCGGGAACACGGACTCACCCGCGCTTCCCGGGCTGCAATCGGTGGTCGCAAACGTTGCGACCAAGGGACTTGCCGGATCCAGTTTGCACGGATAAATCGACGTGTCCTGGCCGGGCCGGTACGTCTGCACGCGTTTGCCGATATCGGTGATGGGCGTATTCAGCTCCCAGCGGAGGCCGTAGTTGAGGGTCAGGCTGGGCTTGATCTTCCAACTGTCCTGCGCATACAGTATACGGCCGTGCTCCGCACGTTTTCGGTCTGCGCCGAGCCCTGCGAGTAGCTGTCGGGCAGGCCCAGCAGATAGTTGGGAAACAGGTTGTCGAAACCCACATCATTCGGCCCGCCGCCGAAATAGTTGTAGTAGCCGTTGATGTTGAAGTAGAGCGTCTGATCGAAAGGCTGGCGGCGGACGTCGGCGCCGAACTTAAACGTGTGCCCGCCGGCGACCTTGCTGAAGTTGTCGGCCCAATGGAAGCGGTTGCCTACCTGGGGCAGCTCGCCTTCATAGCTGTTCCCGATGACAAACCCACCGGAGACAACGACGTTGGGTACGCCTTCGTGCGCGCTCCCGAGTCCCGTTGTGATGCCGAGCTTGGGGTTGGCCGGGTCGGAAAAACACTGGTCCGCGGGCACGGTTTTGCAGGAGTCCTGCAGCAGGCCGTTGTGCTGCGGATGGTTGAAGCCAAATTGGCCTTCCCGGAAGCAGGCGAACCGGAATTCGTTGACCGACGAGGCGTTGATGGTCCAGGTATGGCCGAGGTTCCATTGCTGGACCCGCTGGTCGTATTCTGATCCGAAGCCAGGCACATTGGCGCCGGCGGCTTGAAAACGAGAAAACGGTTTTCCCAGAGCATCATCGTCGCCGTAGTAATAGAAATTCAATTGCTGGCTGTCGTTGATCATATGGTCGATACGCAGGGTACCCTGATGGTCCGTGTCCCGCTGGCCAGGCACGCTCTGGTACTGGCTGTCGCCGCGATTGGCCAGCGGAACGAACTGGTTCAGCAGATCGAGCGCAGTCTGATCGAAACAAGGAGTGGGAATCTTGTTGCCGGGGAAAATACTCGAGTAAGCGGTTCCCGATGCTATGGGAGCCCCTCCCGAGGCGGCTACTGCGCCCGCGCACCCCGGCCGTGCGTTGAGGATGCCCGCCGTATAATCCGTACTCACGGCGCCGTAGAAGGTAGATCCTGCCGAAAAATCGCCTGTGCGCTCGGCCGCCGTCGGGACCGTGACCAGGTCCGATGAGATGCCCTGTACAACTCGTCGTCCTTCGTAAGATCCAAAGAAAAACGTCCGATTTTTCTTGATCGGCCCGCCAAAGGTTCCGCCAAATTGGTTTTGTTTAAAGTCCGGCTTTTCTGAATCGAAGAAGCAGCGCGTATTCAGAGCGCGGTTGCGGAAGAACTCGAAGAGATTTCCATGAAAGTTGTTGGTGCCGCCTTTGGTACCACGTTGACCACGGCGCCGGAATTGCGGCCGTACTCGGCATCAAACGTATTGGTAAGCACGCGGAACTCCTGAATGGTATCGGGCGAAGGTTGAATCGCGGGCACCCCGATGAACTGATCGTTGCCGTCGCCGCCATTCACGTTGAAGTAGTTGGACCGCCCCCGCCGCCGTTTACCGAGACCACGCCCACGCGCTCACTTCCCGCGAACAGATCATAGCCCTGCTGCGACTGCACGCCGGGCTGCAATTGCAGCAATTGGTAAGTGTCGCGGGCGTTCAGAGGCAGATTCGTCACGGTAGCTTCGTTCACCACCGCGCCGAGCTGCGTACTGCTGGTCTCTACCAGCGGGGCCTTGGCTTCCGCCGTGATGACCTGGCACACTTCGTCCAATTCCAGCGCCGCATCCACAACGATGACGTGACCAATGGTGACTTCCAGATCGCGATTCGACTATTTCTTGAAGCCGGGTGCTTCGATTTCTACTGTATATTTTCCGACCGGAAGCGTCGGAAAAACATACTCGCCGCGAATGTCGCTGGTAGCCGTACGGGTAGCATTGGTGGCCTGGACGATCGCCGTGATCTTTGCGCCGCCGATCACCGCGCCGGACGGATCTTTCACCGTACCGCGAACCACTCCCGTGGTTTGCGCGATTGCGCAATGGAGTGAGACCATCGCGAGAACCGCCACGTCTTTCCACTGAGTCTTCTTAGTAGTGACCCCCTTTTTTGCGAGCTTGCACGCTACGCGGCGGCGGCTCTGGCTAAACCAAACCTTGAAGTATGGATTAGAGAAGCCTATAGGCAGGCTAGCGATGTTGTCAAGCAGACGGTAGTACGCCAAATCTGTGTCCCTGGGAACGGAGCAATGAGAAACGACTCATTGAACAAGCGCGCTAGACGATTCAGCGAACCTGCTGTACGTGCGACCAAGCGCCGGGGCGAATTGGCCGGCAAACCAGGGCTGGATCAGAAGGTCTCTGTTCGCTATGTCTTCGCCTATTGATTGGCCTGATTCATGCACAAACTCGGCTTCTTCGTCTATCCACTTTTTCCGCGATGAACTTTGCGGCCACCACCGTATTCGAGACCGCAACCGGAGTTTTGGGTCGGCCGCGTATGAAGTCGCGCTGCGTTCGGAGCACAGGGGCCTAGTCGCAACCTCGCTTGATCCTCGCCGAAGCAGGAGTGCTCGACGGGCAGCGGGCTACCACACACTGGCAATACGCTGGACGTATGAAGCGCCTCTATCCCAAGATCCAGGTCGAGGAGGATCATCTTCACGACAGACGGGCCCCCGTGGACATCGGCCGGTGTGGGCGCCGGCGTTGATCTTGCGCTGGCTCGTGCACTCGCGAAGACCCTCGTTCGTCTATCACCGTCGGGCGGGTGGGCAGTCGCAGTATTCGACATTACTGGATCTCGATGCAAATCCGATCGCGTCCAAACCGCCGTCGCTTACGCAAGAGAGCATTTGAGCGCTCGGCTATCTGTTGGAGACTTGGCGAACGCCGCTTCCTCAGCCCGCGGCAATTCAGCCGAGTGTTGGCAGAGGAGACCGGGCAGTTAGCACCGTCGCGGTACCAAGGCTTACACCAGTGCCGGCGCGGAGAGGAATCGGACTGGTTTGAGTCATTCGCCAGCGCCACTCCTTTAAGATACAGCGCGCGAGGCGCGCTTCAGAGACCTTATCGGGACCTTTGTCGGCAACGCGAGGAGCAACGTGCTGCCACTTCAGTCGCTTATGAACAGCCGTGCCGCGTCCTTCACTATTAGATGGTGAGTCTCGTGATAGTCCACGAGATGGGTCATCTGTTGCTGCGCTTAGAGGCTCTCTCCAGGACAGCTTTGAGCTTGGATCAGTGAAGTGATTCCCTGCTTGGAAAAAAGCGTCATTGGCGCGGAAAAGCCCGAATGGACCAAGCGCCGGAGTACGCCGTACCCGCCCGCCAGGTCCCGCCGGCCATCTTGCTCAAAGCAGACTCGAACAGGCCCGGAAAGCGGACGGAAGCAGGTAGTTCCGAATGGGCTCGCCAAGTACCGGAGTAAAGCCTGCCCGCGCGGTTACGCGCCTTCCAGATGCCTCTCCAAATATTCTGATCTTGGTGAGCGACCCACGTCCCGTCGGCCAGCGTAGCGCCGGACTTATTCATCAGCGTCCAGTTGCCGGAGACGGTATTCGCATCATCGCCGGCGGCCGCGTCCCATGTCCCACCGAAAATCGTGCTGTCATTGCCGATGGTAGCGCTCCAGGTTCCATGCCACGTCTTGGGTTGAGCCCCAGCCGCCAGCGAGAGACTTAGAAGCAGAAGAAGGGTCCGGCGGTTCGTAACACGCCTTCGATCGCAATCATCTGTTTCCCGCGTGGCGTTCCGCGTTTGGACCATTCGAAATTCATCGTGCCAGCCCATAGCTGAAGGGCGCGCGGCGCGCCGCCTCACACCCTGCGCCCCTTGCGGAACATCAGCGTCCCCGCGAAGACGCACATCGCGAGGATGACAATTTGAAACGTTACGGGATAGAACTGTCTGGCACAGGTGATCAGCGTGCTATCTACTCGACAAGCACCCAGATGGACGCCGCTGCCGGAGCCCGGGAGTGCGCCGGTCGTTGACTTGGCAGCATACTCGACGACCGCCTGTGCGCGAGCGGCAGTCGCGATGGAGAGCGCACACAGGCACCCCACAACGAGGCGGGAAGGAATCAATGTCGGCATGTCCCCCAGTGGGAGCAATTCTATCACCGGCTCAGGTCGTCGCATCTCTGCGGCACGTTCGTTCAGTCTCCAAGGGAACGGATCGCGGGTCAATTGAAGGGTGGTCGACCATTCCACGGGAACCGGCCCAATACGCCACCCCCGCGCCGCTCGCTGTGCGATTTCCCGCCCTATATTTCGCCAGGGCGTGTGAGCGTGCGCTTTAAGCCACAGATCGTGATAACTGGCCGCGCACAGGACAGGTTCAACGAAGTGTCCAAATAGTGCCGGGGAACGAAAGCCCATTAACAACCGCATCCAGCTGGAAAGCTCTCTGCATCCCCTGGGCTTTTCGATTTTGATTTTGCTAGTATGCTCCCAGCGCTCAGGCCTCTTGACTTCCACAAGAGGCATGATGACATAGGAGGCATGATGACCAGAAGAATTCTGCTGCAGTCTGTTGTTCTGCTGTTGACGCTCAGTCCCACTCTCGTCACTGTGGTTGGCGCCGATGGAGGAAAAGCCAAAAATGTCATCTATAGCGGCCAGGCGCGGCCCCAGAACGGAACTGGAAGCTGCCAGTTCAGCATCGATACCAGCCCCATCATTTTTTATGTCGGCACTGTCAACAACAAGTACCACCTATTGCTGATTCGAGTTAAGAACAATACGGACGCGGCGCTGAATCTGTCCAAAGATCAGGACAGCATCGAGCTGCGTTTTTCCGATGGGCAGAAAGTCAAGGGCCTGCTGAATCTCCCCGCGGCCGACCAGGCCACCTGGGACGGCCTGGAAACGGAAATACGCACGGCGGTCGCCTATCCGGAAGTCGTCGAACCTCGCGAAGAGGAGGGTATTTATTTCTACGTCCCAGTCGGCGACGTAAAAGGTCCCCGCAAAAAGCACGAGATGCCGAGCTTAATCATCTACAACATCAAGAGCCTTACCAGTCCTGTTGAGCTGCGCCGGCCCGGTGTTGCGAAGGCATAGGCATCGATGATTTCAAAATTCGTTGAACTGATTCTCGACTATTTCAAGGCCAAATCTTACTGGCCGCTTATTGAACCGGTTTTCACCCTGCTGGCCCTATACGTTGTTTCCGGTGTAATTGCTTACCAGTACATAGAATGGCGGTACCACTTCACTCCTGAGGTGGGGACCTTCCTGCACAGTTACGTCGTCAAGCAGATCAGTGTGGTCTTCCTGACCTTCGCGCTGCTGGCACTTGTCCTGGGGACCAACTGGAAAACCGGGGTGCGCACCGAAGTTGGTTCCAGGTTCGGCGCCTGGCTTCGCTCCGGGACGAGGAAGTTGGTGGTCGCGGGGATCATCGTGGTGTTCGCGACGGGAGTATTTCTGCGCCTTGCTCCGCATCGCGTCAGCCATATCACGATCAAGTTCCTTGAGAGGCCCAGATCCTTCAGCGAATACGCATTCGCCTACATTGTTTATGAGCTGAACCGCTCTCAGACGGATTGGCACTTTACGCTCGATCCGGATACCTTTAATCGCGGCTCGCGGACCAGTAGCGAAATCGAGCAGTGCGGCACGGATCCATTCTGCTATGCCAAGCTCATTGCCGCGCAGCAGCCCCTCATCGGAATTACCGAGACCGGCTTCGACCAGGATTCTTTCTGGATGAACTCCGGCAACGTCTCGGTAATCTCCGCCGGCCAATGGAAAGACTTTGAGCCGCCCAGTATGTATGAATACCTCAGTTATTCGCTGATCGTGCAAAGCACCATGATCCATCTGAACAGCAACTGCAGCGGCCTGCCGAGAGGGGCATTCCAGGAGTCGCGGCTTTCCTACGGTGACCTGTTTGAATTCACACCACGGCGCAATGAGATGAAGGCGGCAATTCTCGCTGCCCATCTGAGTCCCAAGGGACAGGAGCTTCTGACCAACTGCTTTGGCCTGGAGTACATGAACACCTGCAACCGTCTGCTCTCGCTGGACTGGCTGCACTCCGGCCGCGTCCATGACAACCTGGAGAAAAACTTCGGAATAAAACTTTAGAGAATCTGCTGATCGGGACATCTGAACACCTTTGAGACACAGAGGGAGAGTCGAGCGCCTGCGAATGAAAAACAGGAGCGCCTGACGCGAGTGCAACGGGGAACGCCGTTTCCCCCTCTTGACAAGACTTATCATGGGGGGCGCATCACCGTGTTGCCTCGAAGTCTTCCTCGCGTTGGCAGCGAGTTGACGACCTACTCATTCGACCGGAATCACATCCACACCCACGTGTAGAGTGTGCCGGGCGCCACCGAACAAAACACCGTGAATAGGGCTGACATCGCTGTAATCACGCCCCCATGCGAGAGTGACGTGACCGTCCGAGGGCACGCAATCGTTGGTGGGGTCGAAATCCACCCATCCCGTGCCTGGGCACCACGCCGAACACCAGGCGTGCGACGCGTCGGCGCCCGCTAAACGCGCGCGGCCGTGTGGCGGTGTTGTTCGCAGGTAGCCGCTCACATAACGCGCCGGCAGGCCCAGTGATCGGAGGCACGCGATCTGCAGATGAGCAAAATCCTGGCATACGCCACGGCGCTTTTCGAAGAATGTCTCAACCGGAGTCGTGACCTCCGTCGCTTTTGTGTCAAAGCGGAAATCCTGGTGGATTCTTCGCGTGAGATCGCGAGCCGCCTGCAGCAGCGGACGTCCTGCGGGAAACGAATCGCGCGCGTAGGCTGCCAGTTCCGGACTTGCCCCGACGCGTGGCGAATCGAAAACGAACTGGTAGGCGTCGAGGACTTCCACGCTAGTCTCGCCTTCCAGCGACTGCGGCACTGTTTCCCAGCGCGTACATCGGGAAAAATCCGGCGCCGCGACGGTCTGCACTTCCAGTTCGCTGCTCGCCTCCACGGTCAGGCGGCCGTGCGGCTCGCGCAGCGTGAAGAATGTCAGCACATTGCCGAAATAATCGGTGCGCGTGATGGAACTCGGGGGTGCAGGAGCAATGACTATTTGGCTTCTACTGCATCTCTGCCGTGGAAGATTGCGCGGCGTCAGGCGCAGGACGTGATGCGAGACCGAGACCGGATCCTCATAGTCGTATGTGGTTATGTGCCGGACTTGATAAATCAAGTGGCCCGTTCCATTTCGTCCGCATGACTGAAATAAGTATGCGTGATCGCGTTCGAAAAGGTGGGCAACTCCTCTTCCATTCGACTGAGAAGTTCGTCTAGCAGCATGCGGACGCCGTTCGTGTCCGGAAGGCAGAGCCTGCCGATATCCGCGCGGAACAGATTTGACGCAGCTTCCTCCAGACGTCTCTGTTTGGAAAGTGGCCATCCGGCTCCAGATGGCATGCTCGCCAAAGACCATTTGGAAGGCAAGCGAGCGCGGGTTCGCCTCGTCGTTCATCAGCAGGTCCAGCGCCGGGGCGGCCTGAAGGGTAGTGAAATAGCGCGCGCGGTAAGTCATCGAACTGTCGGCGACCTCGAGCAGCATCTCGAGCGCGGGCCACGTTTCGAGGCGCAGCGGTACGATGATCGCGCGGAAAAGCTTCACCAGATGGACGGAGCGCTCAATGCGTCTTCCGATATTGAGGAAACGCCATCCGGGACCCCGGGTCATGTTTTCCATTTCGATCCCGCGCAGCGCCGCGAGCGCGCCGACACAGTGATTCAGCACGGCTAACGCGTCGCCTGCCGGGATATATCCCCAGGCAGCGGCGCCGGGAACGCGAGCCAGCGTGCCAAACTGGCTCACGATACGGAGCAGATCGCTCGGAAGGCGGTCACGCACGTGCGCCGCCGCGCGCCCGGCCTGATTGAGAATCCCGTTCAGGCTGTCGCTGCGTTGGCCGTCGAAAATCTGCGAAAGAATCCCCTGCTCAAATTCTCGCGATTGGTCAAGATGCCCCTGTGCATGATCCATCGCCAGTTGGGGGTCGGGAGTTTCCAAACAATCGCGCAGCTTCATTAGAGACACCCACTCCCATTTTTCAGGCGCTCCCGACTCGCCGGTGAGCCGGATCAGAATGCAGCGAAGTACGCGGGCCAGATGCTCGCAGCGTTCCGCGTAGCGGCCCAGCCAGAAGATGTGGTCGGCTGCGCGGCTGGGAAGATCGCTCGTCTCCCCGCGATTCAGATCAACCGGCAGATCGCGCGGCCGCTGGAGAGAGGAAGTATCGGCCGGCCCGTTCGAAAGAACCCACGTGTCCTTGCTGCCACCGCCGCGCTGCATGGAGACCACCGGCGTGCTAGCTGAGGAGGACACGCGGGCAAGTCCACCGGGCATCACCACCCACGAGTCTCCCGCGGCCGCCAGATACACACGCAGAACCACCCGGCGTGGGGAGAGCGTGTTCCCGGACCAGACGGGAACCGTTGACAGGTTGACCAACTCCTGTCCAACGAATTCATGCGGACTTGCCTGCATACGCGCCACTAGTCGCGAGCGTTCGCCGGCGATGGGAACGCCGGTTTGATCACCAGGAAATCCAGGTTATCGAGTACGTAGCCGGCCGCCTCGCGCTGGCCGCACCACCATGTGGCCACCGACGGGAGTTTCAAGGGCTCTCCCAACATTCGTTGGCTGAGCCCGGGAAGAAACGGCATGAAGGCTGACGTTTCAGTTAATCCGCTGCCCAATGCATTGGCGACCGCGACGTTGCCAGCGCGCACGGCTTCGACCAGGCCCGCCACGCCCAGGAAAGAATCGGAGCGCAATTCGATGGGGTCGCAAAAGCTATCGTCCACGCGTCGCAAGATCACGTCCACCGGTTTAAGCCCTTCGAGCGTCTTCAGGAATACCCGGGAGTCGCGCACTGTCAGGTCACCGCCCTGAACCAATAGGAGACCGAGATAACGGGCAAGGTAAGAGTGCTCGAAGTACGTCTCGTTATACGGTCCGGGTGTCAGGAGGACCATGCGGGGATGGTCGCGGGGCGAGGGCGACAGCCGCAGCAGCGTGTCGCGAAAAGAACGGAAAAATGAAGCGACCCGTTTGACCCGCAACTGGTGGAACAAATCCGGAAACGTTTCCGCCAGCACGATGCGGTTCTCGAGCGCATAACCCGCGCCCGAAGGTGCCTGGGTGCGGTCCGAGAGCACCCACCATTGCCCATCGGGCGAGCGCGCCAGGTCGACCGCAAGCAGGTGCAGGTACGTGTTACCGGATACGGACACAGCGTGACATGGCCGCCAGAAAGTGGGGTTCGCGAATACCAGAGCCGGCGGAATGTGCCCGCCGCGGAGCAATTGCTGCGGACCATAAAGGTCCGCCAGTATCCCGTTCAACAGGCGCGCGCGCTGGATCAGGCCCTTTTCCAACTGTGTCCATTCCGACGGCGGAATAACGAGAGGAATAGCATCTAGATTCCACGGGCGATCCACGCCCAGCGGATCGCCATAGACGTTGTAGGTTACGCCGTTTTCCCGAATTCGCTGCCTGGCCGTCTTCCAGCGGTGGGCAAGTTCCTCCCCGCCGAGCGCGGTTAGGGAACTGATGAACGTGTCCCAATGAGGGCGAAGAACCCCTTCAGCGCCGGCCATCTCGTCATAAACGCCTGCCGTTTGAGGATAGTTCGTGATGAGGAGCGGCGCCGCGCTCGTGTCTGCGGAAATCTTCATTGAGGCGCGGCGTCAAACGCTTCCGTGGGCGCGGCCCGCGAAATGCGGCGCAAATCCAACGTCAATGGAAACTCCGGATTGCGCTCCTCGCCCGGCACTGCGATGACCCCCGTCGTATGGCCGATATCGCGGAACCTTGCCAAACGGCGGCTCTCCGCTTCGTAGGCATTGACGGGAAGCCGTTCGTGGGCTCGCCCACCCGGATGTGTCACATGATATTCACAGGCCCCGACCGCCCGCCCCGACCAGGTGTCCACGATATCAAACACCAGAGGCGTGTGCACCGGGATGTTCGGATGCAGGCAGGATGGCGGCTGCCATGCGCGATATCGCACCCCCGCCACGAACTCGCCCTTCTCTCCTGTAGCGTGAAGGGGCACCCGCGACCCGTTGCACAAGACCACGTAGCGCGGATCGATCAGTCCCGTGATCTTCACCTGCAACCGCTCCACCGACGAGTCTACGTTGCGTACCGTGGCGTTGCCGGAGGTCTCTTCGCCCAGCACGTTCCACGGTTCCAGCGCGTGCCGCAGCTCCATGCCCATTCCCAGTCGGGTTACCGAACCGATCAGCGGAAATCGAAACTCGAAGTGCGGCGCGAACCAATCCTTCTGGAATGCGTACCCAGCTTGGCGCAAATCCTCTACAACGTCTTCCCAGTCGAGTTGAATAAAATAAGGAAGCAAGAAGCGGTCATGCAGCGTCGTTCCCCACCAAACGAGTTTACGGCGGTACGGATTCCGCCAGAAATGCGCAACCAGCGCCCGCACCAGCAGTTGTTGAGTGAGACTCATGCGCGCGTGCGGAGGCATTTCGAACGCGCGGGCTCCACCAGGCCAAGCCGCGATGAGGCGGATTCCGGCGGGTACAGCTTGTCAATACAGAACTCGGCGCGATGCGTGTTGCCGGTTAGATCCGTAAGAAGGTGACGGAAGACACGATCGACGAGCCAGGGAGGCACGGCGGGCGGGCCCTTATCCGGGATCTGGTCGAACGCGATTTCGAGCTCGTAAATGGAATCCGTGCGTGCCTCGTCCACACGGGGATGCTGGCTGGTGGGACCGATGAACATGCCCGAGAGCAGATACGACAGCGATGGGTGGTTATGCCAGTAACCGACCAGACTTCGCAGTAAATCGGGCCGGCGCAAAAAAGGGCTGTCCTCGGCAGTCGGGCCGCCGATCACGACGTGGTTACCGCCGCCGGTTCCGCTATGTTGCCCATCCATCATGAACTTCTCCGTGCCCAGACGGCTCTGGCGCGCGAGATCGTAGAGCGCCGTGGTGTTTTCCACCAGCTCGTCCCAAGACGCCGCCGGATTGACGTTCACTTCGATGACACCCGGATCTGGCGTCACTTTGAGCACGGCAATTCGCGGATCGAAGGGCGGCACGTAGCCTTCCAGCAGCACGGGCATTTTGAGATAAGCGGCGGTGTCTTCAATCGCGGCGACAAGATCGAGATAGTCCGCGAGGTACTCGACCGGCGGCATGAACACAAACAACTTCCCCTCCCGCGGCTCGATGCAGAGGGCCGGACGTGCGATCCACGCGGCGGATTCGCCCTTTTCCGGCGGCTTCGCGTGGTCCGCGGCAGGTTCAGGATCATCCGCGACAGGCCGTTCGGTGAACAGGTGGCGTTTGCGTTCCGGCTTTTCGCACAGCCTCGACCGTCTCGCGAATGGATCGGGATCGTACGTATAGGTGACGTCTTCCGGGCTGGTCCAGGGCAGAGATTCGAACGGCAAGCGATACCCGGCGGGTGAATCGCCCTGCGTGAGAAACATTTGCTTCGACGCGAGAAACCAGGGCTGGCTGGTCCATCGGGGGGCGCCTGATCTGGTCGGAATCCGCCGGAGCGGCAGTACGTAGCCAATCACCTTATCCAATCCCTGTTCGAAAAGGCGCGCCATGCGCCGTCGCTCGATTGGATCTTCCAGCTTTGGGTCGAGTGGATCGACATTGACCGGAAGTCGCCGTTCCCTCCAGAGATAGTAGAAGACGTCCTCGTACGCGGGGATCATGAACGAGGCGTCCACTTGAAGACGGCGCGTGAGTGCTTCGAGAAACCTCAGGGCGTCTTCGCTCGTGTAGCCGTAATCCTTGTCGTTGTCACCGATAAGCCTGGCATCCTCCCAAATGGGAACTCCGTCTCTGCGCCAATAGCAGCCGAATGCCCACCGCGGGAGCAGTTCGCCGGGGTACCATTTGCCTTGCCCGAAATGAAGCAGCCCATGGGGCGCGAAGTGGTCGCGCAGCCTGCCAAGCAGTTCCACGGCTCGCTGGCGTTTGGCGTGGCCGAGCGCGACAGTGGTCCACTCGGCTCCGTTGGGGTCATCCAAGGAAATGAAAGTCGGCTCGCCACCCATGGTCAGCCGCACGTCTCCAGATTTCAGATCGGCGTCGACCAGATGGCCGAGCGTTTCGATTTCGTGCCACTGGAACTCTGTGTACGGTTTGGTGACGCGAGGGGTTTCGTAAATTCGTTGTACGGTCATCTCATGACCGAATTCCGTCTTGCACGCGGCGAGCACACCGCTGATCGGCGCAGCCCCGCCGGCGTCCGGTGTACAGGCGAGGGGGATATGGCCTTCGCCGGCGAGCAGTCCGGATGTGGGATCGAACCCGACCCAGCCGGCTCCAGGGAGATACACCTCGGCCCACGCATGCAAATCCGTAAAATCGGCGCTGGGCCCGGCCGGTCCTTCCAGCGGCTTCACGTCCGCCTGCAGTTGAATCAGATAGCCGGAAACAAAACGCGCCGCGAGCCCAAGATGGCGCATGATCTCGACCAGTAGCCAGGCCGAATCGCGGCACGAACCGGTCCCTAGATGCAGAGTCTCCTCGCACGTTTGCACGCCGTGTTCCATGCGAATCACGTATGCGATTTCGTGTTGGACGCGTTGATTGAGGGCCACCAGGAAATCGATCGTTCGGGCGCTCCCTGGGGGTACTCCCGCCAGGAATGCGGACAGTTTCGGTCCCGCCGCTTCCGGTGTCAGATAGGGGCGCAGTTCCTGAATCGCCGCGATGTCGTAGGAAAAGGGATACTGTTCCGCGTGCGGCTCGAGGAAAAAATCGAATGGATTAAAGACTGCCATTTCGGCAACCAGATCGACTTCCACGAATAGCTCGTCGGTCGGCTCCGGAAAAACCAATCGCGCAAGATAGTTGCTGTGTGGATCCTGTTGCCAGTTGATGAAGTGGTTCTTGGGTCTAACCTTCAACGAGTACGAGAGAATGGGTGTGCGGCAGTGCGGCGCCGGCCGGAGTCTGACAATCTGCGGCCCAAGAGAAACCCGGCGATCGTAGCGGTAGTGCGTCTTATGGTTAAGGGCAACGTGAAGGGCCATAAAGTGTGCAAATAGGGGAATCAGGGGCTCTGGAAAGCTTGCGAGGTTTGGCCAATTTCAAGCGGGGCCACTTCATCGGTCACAACGGTAAAGCTTTTCAACCAGGCAGTTCCAAATGACGTGGTGATCGCTACATCCGCGGCATCGCGGCCGGTGGCCATCAGCAC
>Ga0310810_10000171_pt1 | contig 65915 bp, 61 predicted proteins | sample NCmetagenome_FD_207641 | JGI IMG/M metagenome (GOLD analysis project Ga0310810, IMG submission 207641) | Soil microbial communities from experimental microcosm in Duke University, North Carolina, United States - NC | ecosystem: Engineered > Artificial ecosystem > Soil microcosm > Unclassified ...
AGCCGGACGGGTCCGGCGGCGGCGCAGGCGGCCGCGGCCCGGTGAACCGGTCGCCGGCGGGGCGAGTCCAGGGCGGCCCGCCGGTGCCGCTACGGGCGGTGATCTACGACCTGGACGGGCTGCTGATCGACTCCGAGCCGTGCTGGGAGCAGGCGGAGATGGAGGTGCTCCGTTCGGTCGGCGTGCCGCTCACACCGGAGCAGTGCCACGAGACCACGGGTCTGCGGCTCGACGAGGCGGTGGCGTACTGGGCGGCACGCCACCCGTGGACGGGCGTCTCGCTCGAGGAGGTCGTGCGGAGGATCCTGCAGCGGGTACTGGCGCTTCTGGCCGAGCGGGCGCCACTGAAGCCCGGAGTCCGGGAGAGCCTGGAGGTGGTCCGGCGGGCGGGGCTCCGGGTGGCCCTGGCGTCGTCGTCGCCGCTGGTGCTGATCGAGGGTGCGCTCGAGCGGGTGGGACTGCGTGGCGTGTTCGAGCAGGTGGTGTCGGCGGAGGGTGAACGCTTCGGGAAGCCGCATCCCGGGGTGTACCTGACGGCCGCGGCCCGGCTGGGCGTGAGCCCCGGGAGCTGCGTTGCGCTGGAGGACTCGGTGAATGGCGTGCTCGCGGCCACGGGCGCGGGGATGCGATGCATCGCGGTTCCCGAGCGCTGGCCGGTGGTGGACCCGCGCTTCTCGACCGCGCACGCGGTCATCCGTTCTCTGTTCGAGCTCGACGCGGAGCTCCTCGGGAAGATCGAGGCCGGGCCCGGCTCCCTCTAGGGGGATGCCGGTTGGATGCCGGTTGAGAAGGTGCCAGACACCTTCGATGCCTTCGATGCCTTCAATCATGGCGTTCGCTCGACACGTTCTCACTCCGCGACTGAGGCGCGGCTTTTCTTTGCCTGAGCGCGTCGACCGACCGAGCGTGAGCCTCAAGAACACCGGCGCCGGAGTCTAGGTGTTCGAAACGCGGGGGCGACTTTGGTCGGGCACACCGGTCCAGAGCTCGGATTGACGAGCTCACATTCACCGATGCGCACACTGCTTGGGGTGGGCCGTCGCTCGCCTACGCCGCGTCGACGATGTTCGGCTGAGTCGGAAAGATGAAGGGCCGAACCGCCATGGGCGGGAAGACAGCGGTCAGGTCTCCTCGCCGCCATGCGACCGACGCTGGGAGGAAGACGGAGGCAAAGGATCGATAGCCTTCCATGAACTCTTTGCGGAGACGCGGAATGGTCGTGTGGCACCAGGGTGCTCTGGACCGCTCCGGTCTCGCAGGGCGGTACTGCGGTGGCTGAGCGCAGACGCGAAAGACGCCCATCACGGTGCGATGCACCTGTCGGGCCTCCTTCTCGATTGCGTTCAAACAATCGTCCAGGAACCGGCGGACCACGCTCCGCCGTTCGAACCCATGCAGAGGGAGGTTCGTCAGGCGGAGCTCCTCGGTCTCGACCCATCGTTCGTCGAGGAGAGGGGCACGCTTGGATTGCGGAGCACTCCGGCAGCGACGCGTCCAGTTCAACCAACGGAAGGTGCGTGGCTTTCCATCACGCATGAGCGGGAGCCCGCTGAGCCCGGGCCACTCCGAGCACCGTCGGACCAGGCCTTCCTTGACACCGTGCGCGAGCACGTAGCCGACCTTGGCGAGCAAGGCCGCGTCGTCGAGTATCGGCTGCGCAGAGTACCTGCGCTCCCAGAAGGAACCGCGCCAGTTCACGAGGGCTCCGACCTTCTTCGAGATGTTCGACAGGAGGTACTGCATGAAGTGCGGAAGATTCCCGCGAGGTGCGCGCACGATCAGGTGCAGATGGTTCGAGGCAAAGTTGAAGATGAAGAGCTCGACGCCGTGCAGTCGGACGGCGCGAGCGAGTACACCGCCCAGGACCTCGTACATCTCCGTGGATGGACACAGGAACAGGCGGCCCTGCAAACACCGAACAGTGGCGAGGTAAATGGCCGACGGATCGAGCATTCGAAGAGGTCTGCTCACGGGGTGCACCCTCCCGGCCGCACTCCGAGCACGAATCGCGCCAGCCCTTTCGAAGAGCTTCGAACGGGCCTTCGAAGGTGCCAGACACCTTCAAGATGGCCTTCGAAGGTGCCAGACACCTTCAAGACGCCAGACACCTTCTTCAAGACGGGAAGATCGAGGCCGGGCCTGGCTCCCTCTAGGAGGCAGCCGGGGCGGCCTGAGGCAGCACGTCCTCGGCGCCGTGGGTCATGCGGTGGAGCACCGGCGCCAGCGCGTAGAGGATGACGCCGGCCACGACCGAGCCCACTGCGATCCCGCGGAACACCGTCGCGTCGCCGTGACCCTCCGCCAGAGCCCCGATGCTCCCGGCCAGCTTGTTCCCCGCCGCGTTCGAGAGGAACCAGACCCCCATCAGCGCCGAGGCATACCGCGCCGGTGCCAGCTTCGTGACCATCGACAGCCCGACCGGGGACAGCATCAGCTCGCCGACCGTCTGGAGACCGTAGGCGCCGATGATCCAGAGCATCCCCGCCCTCCCCACCACCTCGGCCCGGCGCGCCGCGAAGTAGAGCAGGACGAAGCCGGCCGCGAGCGCGAACAGTCCGACCGCCATCTTCCGCCCCGTCGACGGCTCCCTCCCCGACCTCGCCAGCCACGGCCACAGGGTGGCGAACACCGGCGCCAGCGTGAAGATGAACCCCGAGTTTACCGCCTGGAACCACGTGGTCGGGATCTCGTGGCCGAGCAGAACCCGGTCCGTCGATCGGTCGGTGAAGAGGTTCATCAGCCCCCCACCCTGCTCGTAGCCCGCCCAGAAGATCGAGACGAAGAACGTCAGGACGAAGATGACGACGATCCGATCGCGCTCCTCCCGGGTCAGCGGGGTCCGGGGTTTCGGCCCGCTCGCGTCGCTGCGGTGCGCGCGCGGGGGAGCACCCACCTCGGGGCCGAGCATCCGGCGGTTCAGCAAGACGAAGATCAGCACCCCGACCGCCATCCCCAGCCCGGCGGCCGCGAACCCGAGCGACCAGTCCACCTTCTCGGCCGGAGTCCCGCACAGGAACGGCCCCACCGCCGCCCCGAGGTTGATGCCCACGTAGAAGATGGTGAACCCGCTGTCTCGCCGCGGATCTCCCGGCCGGTAGAGCTGTCCCACCATCGTGGAGATGTTCGCCTTGAAGAGGCCGTTGCCCGCGATCAGCAGCGCGCCGCCCGCGTAGAGCAGCGGCTCCTGCTTCAGAGCGCAGAGGAACTGCCCAAACATCATCACCGTGCCGCCGATGACGACCGCGCGCCGCTGCCCGAGCAGCCGATCCGCGGCCCAGCCGCCGGCCACCGTGCTCAGGTAGCAGAGCCCCGTGTACCAGCCGTACAGCGTGAGCGCGCGCGCCTCGTTCCACCCCAGCCCGTGCACCCGGTCCACGAGGAACAGGACCAGGAACGCGCGCATCCCGTAGAACTGCACCCGCTCCCATCCCTCGGTCGCGAAGAGCAGGAAGAGGCCGCGAGGATGTCCGAGCACCGTCCGCTCCGGCCCGACCGTGGACGTCATGCCGACGCCCATCTCCGTCCGCGGCGCTGGAACTCGGGACGCAGGGCGGTTAAGCGAACGGGAGAAGGAGTCACGCCGGCATGCCTTTCACGCCCGCCCCCGCAGAGCTCGAGTCGGCGATCCGCTCGCTGAAGAAGGAGCTCGATGCGGTCATCCTCGCGCACTACTACCAGGAGAGCGAGATCCAGGACGTCGCCGATTTCATCGGGGACAGCCTCGCCCTGGCCCAGGAAGCGGCACGCACCGAGGCGAAGGTCATCGTCTTCTGCGGCGTGCACTTCATGGCCGAGACCGCGAAGATCCTCAACCCGACCCGTCAGGTGCTCCTCCCGGACCTCAAGGCCGGGTGCAGCCTCGCCGACCGGACCCCTCCCGCTGCCTTCGCGGCGTTCAAGGCCAGGCACCCCGGCGCGTTCGTCGTCAGCTACGTCAACAGCTCCGCCGAGGTGAAGGCGATGAGCGACGTCATCTGCACCTCTTCCAACTCCGTCAAGATGGTGGAGAAGGCGCCCCGGGACAGGCCGATCATCTTCGCGCCCGATCAGCACCTCGGGCGATGGGTGCAGAAGCAGACCGGCCGCGAGCTCATCCTCTGGCCGGGCAGCTGCATCGTCCACGAGATCTTCAGCGAGAAGCTCCTGGTGCAGCTCAAGGTCCAGCACCCCGAGGCGGAGGTGGTTGCACACCCCGAGTGCCTCGAGCGCGTCCTCCAGCACGCCGACTACGTCGGCTCGACGAAGGGAATCCTCGAGCACGTCCTCAAGAGCCCCAGGCGCGAGTTCATCGTGGTCACCGAGGCCGGCATCCTCCACCAGATGAAGACCCGGGCGCCGGACAAGACCTTCATCCCCGCGCCACCGGACAACGGGTGCAGCTGCAATGAGTGCCCCTACATGAAGATGAACACGATGGAGAAGCTGTGGCGGTGCATGGCGGAGCGGTCTCCCGAGCTGGTCATGCCCGAGTCACTGCGTCTCGCCGCTTACAAGCCCCTGAAGCGAATGCTGGACTGGTCCTGAACGTCCCGTCCCCGGCGCACCCTTTGACGTGTCCCGCGCGGCTGGTAAACCATCCTCTCGATCGTGGGTATTCGCTTCTTCTCCATCCCCAGCCACCAGCTGGTGCCTCCGCCCCAGCTTCTCCCGGCGGATGCGCTCTTCGAGCCGGAGGTTCCCCCCAGCCCCGGGCTCATGGACCGCGTCCTCGCCGGAGTCGAGTTCCGCGACGAGCGGGTGCGGGACCGCATCGGCCAGATGTTCGCCTCCGATGCGCTCCCCCGGATGGGACCCCCCGGCCCTCAGGCGACCCCGTCGCTGCTCTTCGCCCGTCCCCCCATGGACCTTCCCGCCATCCTGCGGATGGCGGATCAGCTGGAGGCGCTCGCTGCTGCCGAGGAAGGTGAACGGGCGCTGGTCTGGAAGTGTCAGCGCTGCTCCACGCGGTACGCGGTGCCGCTCGGGCTCGTCCGCGACGTGAGCATCCGCTGCGAGCGGTGCGGCGAGCCCGTCTCGCTGCGGCGCGAACGCAGCACCGGGGAGGAGGCGCTGGTCGACCCCATGCAGGGAGCCGTCAACCTGACCCGCCGCCGACTCGCCGCGTTCCTCCGGGAGTCCATGGCCAGCGGCTGGCCGGTCCTGGTGGCGCAGCAGCCGGGGACGTGACTCCGGCCGACCCGAGGGTGGCGCGCGTGGCGTTCGCCCTGGCGCTCCTGGCCGGAGCGGCGCCGCTCTGGTGCGCCCGGCAGCTCCCCATGGTGGACCTGCCTCAGCACCTGCACCTCATCTCGGTGCTCCACCGGCTGGACGATCCCACCACGCTGTACCCTCAGGTGTTCGCGGCCCGCGACGAGCTGACCCCGTACCTCGGGTACTACTACCCGGTGAGCCTGCTCTCCTGGATCGTCCCGCTGGAGCTGGCGAACCGCCTCTTCCTCAGCGCGATGGTGCTCGGGCTGCCGCTGGCAACGGCGTTCCTGCTCCGCTCGCTCGGGCGTCCGCGCTGGCCGGCAGTGCTCACGCTTCCGTTCGCCTACGGAGACAGCTTCGGCTGGGGCTTCGTGAACTCCAGCGCATCGTTCGTGCTCGCGCTCCTCTCCGCCGGTCTGTTCGTCCGCGCGCTGACCGATGCTCCCCGGCGCCGGCGCTGGGCGCTCGCCCAGGCAGCGGTGCTGGTGGGGGTGGTCCTGATGCACGTCCAGGGCTTCCTGTTCCTCGCCCTGGCGCTCCCCTTCCTCCTGTTCACAACCCGGGTGCCCGAGGATGGGGCCGGGCGGCCGCTCCGCCCACGCCTTCCCGCCGTGCTCTCGACCGTGCCCGCGGTGGTGCTCTTCGGCGTCTGGGGTGCGGGCCGGCTGCTCGCCCCGGCCGAGGTGGAGGAGGGCGCACCGTGGAAGGCCTGGGGCCCTCTCCTCTCCGAGCGCAACCTCTCCTTCAAGCCATTCCGCCAGAACCTGGACGAGTTCCTGGACGTCCTCGCGAATCTGCTCCGTGACGGAAGCGACCGCTGGGGTCTCCGGGCCGTCCTCGCGGTCGCGGCGGTCGCCGGGGTCCTCTGGGTCGCCGGACGGCGGGGCACCTCTCGCGAGGGGTCACTCGAGCGGTGGCGCCTGCCGGGGCTCGCGGTTCTCGCCGGGCTCCTGTTCCTCCTGCTGCCCTTCGACGTCCGGGGTGCGGTCTACTACCTGAACACCCGGTACGCCCATCTCGTGGCGCCGCTGGCCATCGCCTCGCTGCCGGTGATCGCCGCGCGCACCCGGCCCGCGCTCCTCGCCGCGGGCGTCGTCGCCGCGCTCGCGCTCGCGATTCCGCTGGGGACCGGATTCCACGCCTTCGACCTCGAGGCCGCGCCGCTCCTTCGCTTCGCCGAGGAGTCTCCGCCCGCTCCCCGGATCATGGGGCTGATCTTCAACCCGGGATCCCGCGTCGTGAGCCATCCGGTGTTCCTTCACGCAGCGGCCGTGCCGGCGCGCCTGCGGGGCGGAATCACCAACTTCAGCTTCGCTCGCACCCCGCACTCCCCCATCCGTTACCGGGGCGCGCCGCCGCCGACGTTCCCCAGCGAGTGGAGGCCCGACGGCTTCCGGTGGGAGACGATGGGCCCGGCCTACAGCCACTTCCTGGTCCGGGGTGTCGACCCGCGGTCGGTCTTCGGTCCTCGCTATGGAACCGAGGTGACCCCCGTGGACGTCGCCGGTGGTATGGGCTGGCTGGAGAACCACAGCCGATGAACGTCGAGGAGCTGGCCGAGGCGCTTCGCGCCGGGGAGGGCGCACCCGAGAGCGTCCTGGGCGAGGACTGGGCACAGGCCCGGAAGCTCGTCGACGGGGACGTCGGGGACGTCGCCGACGCACGAGCCCTGCCGGGGGAGCTGGCGCTGGCGGTGCTGGAGGCCGCCGTGGCATTGCGCCGGCCGGCGGCCGCCGAGGTGCTCTCGAGCTCTCCCGATCGCGAGGTGGCGAAGGCGGCGCGACGAGCCCTGTACCGGCTCCGCTCGGCGGGGGTCGCGGTGACCGAGCGGACCCGCCTGCCCGACCCGCCCCCGCCCGCGCCAGGCCCGGCCGGGGCGGAGTCTCTCGACGGCTTTGCCAGCCTCCCCGACGGGACCGGGCAGCGAGGGCTCCTTCTCGCGCGGCCGATGCGTGGGGGCGTGGAGGTGGTGGAGGCGCTCGTGTCGGACGAGCTCGGCCTGCTGTCGCTCAGCCGCGCAGAGATGGGTCGAAGCGCGTGGCGAAAGCTCACCCGGAGCCCGGAGATGGAGCGGCTGCTTCCCCTGCCCTACGCGGAGGGACGGGCGCTGGTCGCCGAGGCGGTGCGGTGCAACCTCGCGACCCGCACGCCCTTTCCGCCGGACAGCGACCTCGCTCTGCGGCACCTCGGGATCGAGGCGGCGACGGGGGAGCTCCCGCCGCTGCCGGCTCCCGAGGAAGGCGACGGTGCGCTCGCGGTCGAGAGCGGGGCCCTGCACCAGGAGCCGGAGCTCGCGGCGTGGCTTCCGCCCGAGGCGGAGCTGAAGCGGCTCGCGCTGCGGGTGGACGAGGTGCGGACCAGCCCGCTGGCGCTGAGCCCGGAGCAACAGTCGGACGCGCTCCGGGAGCGGGTCCGGAGCCAGGCCGAGGAGTTCTTCGACGAGGCTCGGCGGCGTCTGTACGCTCGGCGGCTGTGGGCGGTCGCGCCGGCGCTGGCCCGCCGGGGCGCGGAGCACGCGGCCCAGGTCGCCCGTGCGACGGCTCGCCGGATGTTTCACGGCGCGCCCGGGCTGCTGCCGCCCTTCGCCGAGCACGTCTTCGGAAAGATCCTGGCCATGATGGCCAGAGCCCCTGGCGCCCGCGGACCCTCTCCGGCCGGCGGGACCGTCCGCGAGGGCGGCAGCGGAAGCGGAAGCGGGGCCACGCGGGACGCTCCCCCCGGCGAGCGGCGGAGCCCCGGTGGGCTCATCCTTCCCTGAGATGCCTACCCGACCCGTGTCCGGAGCAGCAGGTCCAGGTTCTCGTTCTCCCAGGCCTGCGCACGGTGGAAGTCGTGGAAGCGGCGCTCGTGCTGCGTGAATTCCGGCGGATGCACGTACCGTCGCCCGTCGTCACCGCGGCGCGCCCGGTACACGTGGTGAAGCATCTCGTGGAAGACGATCCACTCCACGAAGTACCGGGGCACCTTCGGCTGATCGAGCGCCGGATGGATGCGGATGACCCGTGAGTCCGCCGAGTAGCTCCCCATCTTGATGCTCTTCCGCGGTCGCCGGCTCCGCGGCGCGGGCCCGAAGGTGATGGTCGCCGCGATCCGCCCCGCGAAGTAGCGACGGTTCAGCGCCGTGAAGATCGCCAGCAGGTCGTGGTGCCGGCCCACCGGCTCGATCCGCAGCCGCCGCCGGAGCTGGGCCGCCGAGACACGGCGGATGAAGGCCTTGTTGCGCTCGATGAACCGATCCAGCACGGCCGAGCTCGGAGCGTCCGCCGAGCGAACGAACTCGGCGAGCGCCGTCACCACCTCCTCCGGCGCAGCCAGGAACATGTGGTGCACCCGGATCCGCCAGCCGCGCCGCACCCGCTCGAAGGTCACCATCGTGTGGGTGTTGTCGTGCACCTCCACGCTCACGTCCGCCCGCAGCCGCCCCCGCAGCCGGCGCTCCAGAACGCGCTTCCAGACGCGGAGAAGGCGTTGCGGCTCGGGGACCTGCGAGCGACTCACCGCGAGCCGGGCGAAGGTGTAAGTCCTCTTCTTGACGACGGTTTTCGGGTTCCGCGGGACGGCCATTCCGCCCTCGAGTGTACCGTGCCGCTCGACGGGCTCGCCAACGGCCGGAGCCCCGCAGGCCCCTCCGTGGCCCGGGCCGGGGCGTGACCTCACGTGACATGCGCATCCGCCCGTGGAGAGCGTCTGTGTGTCAGGAAGCCTGTCATTTCAGCCGCTTACGTCAGTTCGCGGCCGGGCACTAGCCTGCCCGTCCGCCTGCTTGGGACGCATCTGGGTCCCTCGGCGGCGACGCTCCGGGCCCGCTCGCACAGAGACGGCGCCACCCGGGCCATTGGGGGCCCGCGCCCTCGGATGGACGCAGCGGCCGGCCACGGAAGAGGGACACTGCGCGCCCATGCGACACCCTTTTCTCGAAGGGCTCCGCCCCACGCTGCACATCGCCCACCGAGGCGGCGCGCTGCTCGCCCCCGAGAACACCCTCCCGGCCTTCCAGAGAGCGGTCGAGCGCTGGGGCACCGACATGCTCGAGCTCGACGTCCATGCCACCAGCGACGGCGAGCTCGTCGTCTCGCACGATCCGACCCTCCAGCGCTGCACCGACGGCCACGGCCGGATCGCCGAGCACACGCTCGCGCAGCTCCAGCGCCTCGACGCCGGATTTCACTTCTCGACCGACGGGGGGCAGAGCTTTCCGTTCCGTACGCAGGGCATCCGCATCCCCACCTTCCGGGAGGTGCTCCGCGCCTTCCCGGACCTCCGGCTGAACGTCGAGGTCAAGGCGGAGGCTCCGGGAATCGAGTCCGCGGTGGCCAGCCTCCTCCGGTCCGAGGGTGCCACCCGGCGCGTCTGTCTCGGAAGCGAGCTCGACCCCCTGGCGGAGCGACTCGTGGAGGCAATCCCCGAGGTCTGCGCGTTCTACCCGCGCGACGGGCTCACCCAGCTGGTCCTGGCCATCAAGTCCGGCGCCGAGCCCCCGGACGATTCGCGGTTCCAGGTCCTGGACATGCCTCTCGACTACGGCGAGGTCCGTCTGGTCGACGCGCCGTTCCTCGAGGCCACCGCGCGCCTCGACCGCTGGGTGAACGTCTGGACCGTGGACGACCCGACGACCATGCGCGCCCTCGTGAAGATCGGAGTCGGAGGCATCATGACCGACCGGCCCGATCTCCTCCGCGAGGTCCTGAGCACGTGAGCGCGCCCCCCATGGAGCCCAAGAGCCCCGCCGACAGTCTCGCCGTGATGACCCAGATGATCCTGCCGTCGGATGCAAACCCGCTCAACGCGGCGTTCGGCGGACGGATCCTGGAATGGATCGACGTGTGCGCAGGAATCTCCGCCGGCCGTCACTGCCGGCACGCCGTCGTGACCGCGAGCATGGACGACCTGCACTTCCACGCCTCGATCCGCGTCGGGTGGGTCGTGACCCTGCGCGCCCGGGTGCTCGCCGCGTTCCGCAGCTCGATGGAGGTGGGCGTGCGCGTCACCGCGGAGAACCCGCTGACCGGGGAGCACCAGCTCACCACCACCGCGCTGCTCACCTTCGTCGCGCTCGACTCCGACGGAACGCGGGCAACGGTTCCGCCCCTGAAGCTCGACACCGATGCCGAGCGAGCCGCGTTCCAGGCCGCCCACCTCCGGCGTCAGGACCGTCTCGAACGGAAGGGAAAGGTGTCGGAGTGGCAGCACCTCCTCGAGCCCTGAGGAGCGCCTGCGCCTGCGCCACTCCGGGACGGCTCAGGTGGAGAACGAGGTGCCGCAGCCGCAGGTCGACTTCGCGTTGGGGTTCTCGAACCTGAAGCCCTGCGCGGTGGTGCCGACGATGTAGTCCACCTCGGTGCCGGCCAGGTACTGCTGGCTGAGCGCATCGGTGACCAGGCGGATGCCGTCCTGCTCGCCGACCACGTCGTTCGCCGAGATGTCCTTCACCAGATTGAGGTCGTAGCCGAAGCCGCTGCACCCGGCCGGAACGACGCGGACGGACAGGTAGTACCCCTCGAAGCCCTGCTGCTTCTGCACCGCCTTGACCTGCTCGACCGCGCGGGCGGTGAGCTTCAGGGGGAAGGCGGCCGTCGCCGGAGCGGGGGCCGCCGAGGTGGCGGTGGAGGTATCCATGCTCCCTGTATATCCATGCCGGGACGGGGTTTCCACGTGTCGCCCGGTGAATCCGGGACCCTACGGGCTGCCGCGGACCCTCCCCCCATCCACGGCGATGACCTGGCCGGTGACGAAGTCGGGCCCGGTGATGAGGAAGCGCACGGTCGCCGCCACGTCCTCCGCGGTCCCGAACCGCTGCAGGGGGATGCGCGCGCGAAGCTGCTCACGTTCCTGGGCGCCGAGCGACTCGGGAGGCAGGACCGTCCCCGGCGCGACGCCGTTGACCCGCACGTGCGGGGCCAGCTCCAGGGCCAGCACCTGGGTCAGCATCTGCATCGCCGCCTTGGTCATGCAGTAGGCCGAGTAGTTCCTCCACGGGACCAGCGCGCCGCCGATGTCGAGCACGTTGACCACGACCCCCTCATTCCTCTCGAGCATCCCCCGGGCGACGGCGCGCGTGAGGAGGAAGGGCGCCCGGGCGTTGAGCCGCCACTCGGCGTCGAGCATCGACCCGTCGGTGTCCAGGAAGGGCGCCCGGGTGAACTGGGCGGCGCTGTTCACCAGGACCTCGATGGGCCCGAGCGTGCGCTCGACGTCGGCGACCAGCGTCGCGAGCTGAGCATCGTCGGTCAGGTCGGCACGGAACGCCTCGGCGCGCCGACCGCGACTGCGCAGCTCGGCGACCAGAGCCCGGGCCTCGCTCGCAGAACCGTGATGGTGCACGGCGACCGTCGCCCCGTCGGCGGCCAGCCCCTCCACGATGGCCCGGCCCACCCGGATGGCCCCACCGGTCACCAGCGTCACGCGTCCGTCGAGCGTCATTCTTCCTGCGCCTCCTGGCCGCCTCGGCCGGGTCTGTTATACGCAGAGGACGCCCGATGCCCACGTTCCGTCAGCTCCTCGAACAGGCCCGCGCGGTCGTCCCGGAGGTCCTCCCCGAGGCCCTGTCCCCACGGCTCCGGACCGACGATGCGCCCGTTCTGCTCGACGTCCGCGAGCCGGACGAGACGGCAGAGGGCCATCTCCCCGGCGCGGTGCTCCTCCCGCGGGGCAATCTCGAGCTCGGCATCGAGCGGATGGTCCCTCGCGAGCGGGAGATCGTCGTGTACTGCGCGAGCGGGGTCCGCTCGATGCTCGCAGCCCGGACGCTGTTCGATCTGGGCTACGGGCGCGTCTCATCGCTCGCCGGGGGCTTCGGCCGCTGGAGCGACCTCGGCCTGCCGCGCGTCCGCCCGGCCCAGCTCCGCCCCGACCAGAAGGCGCGCTACCGCCGGCACCTCTCCTTGCCGGAGGTCGGCGAGGCGGGGCAGGCGCAGCTGTCGTCCGCGCGCGTGCTGGTCCTCGGAGCGGGGGGGCTGGGCTCGCCGGCCGCGCTGTACCTCGCCGCCGCGGGGGTCGGCACGGTGGGCATCGTCGACTCCGACGTGGTCGAGGTCAGCAACCTGCAGCGCCAGGTGATCCATCGAAGCGCCGACGCCGGCCGACCCAAGACCGACAGCGCGCGCGACGCGCTCACCGCCCTGAACCCCGAGGTGAAGGTGGTGACCTTCTCCGAGCGGCTCTCGGCGGCCAACGTGCTTCGCATCATCTCCGGGTTCCAGGTCGTGGTGGACGGCGGCGACAACTTCCCCACCCGCTACCTGCTCAACGACGCGTGCGTCCGCGAGGGCATCCCGCTGGTGCACGGGAGCGTGTATCGCTTCGAGGGCCAGGCGACGACACTCCTCCCCGGCGCAGGCCCGTGCTACCGCTGCCTGTATCCGATGCCGCCGCCTCCGGAGCTGGCGCCCTCGTGCGCGGAGGCGGGTGTCCTCGGCGTGCTTCCCGGCATCATCGGTCTGGTTCAGGCGAACGAGGTCCTGAAGCTCCTGCTCGGGATCGGCACTCCGCTCGTGGGGCGCCTCCTCACCTTCGATGCGCTGGGCACACGGTTCTCCGAGCTGTCGCTCCGACGCGATCCCGCGTGTCCGACTTGTCGCCCTGGCGCGATCATCACGCTCTCCGACGCCGCGCCCGGCTGCGAGGTCTCCGATGCCCGTGCGTGAGGTCAGCGCGCACGAGCTCTCGCGCGCCCTCCAGGGTCCGGAATCCGAGCGGCCGCTGATCCTCGACGTCCGGGACCAGGGCGAGGTGCGGGTCGCGTCGATTCCGGGCTCGCTGCACGTCCCGCTGCACGAGCTTCCCGGGCGCCTCGACGACGTGCGCGAGGCGGCCGACCGGCCGCTGGTGGTCCTGTGCCACCACGGTGTCCGGAGCTACCACGCCGCGGCATTCCTCGATTCGGTGGGCATCCCGGCAGCCTCCCTGCGCGGGGGCATCGAGGGGTGGGCGCTCGAGGTCGATCCCCGCATGCCGAGGTACTGAGGCCGCATGCCCCGGCCTCCCGCGGACCGCAGGCGCGGTCGCCATCCCGCCCCGCACGCCTCCCCCCCAACCTCTCGGAATCCTTCCGGATCGAGGGTCTCGGCTCAACCTCAGGTGTCTGGCACCTTCGAGGCTCGGGGGGGCCTAGGCGGGGAGGTGGCCGGCCGATCAAAACGATCGAAGGTGTCTGGCACCTTCGACACTCGGGGGCGGCAAGGCGGGGAGGCGGCCGGCCGATCGAGAGGATTGAAGGTGTCTGGCACCTTCGAGGCCCGGCCGGAACGGCCCCTGCGGGAGGACCTGGTCACCCAGGCGGCGCTCGAGGCGTACGGCGCGGTCCGACACGAGGGCCGGCTGGCCGACCGCGCCCTGGACCACGTGCTGCGAACGAAGCGGCACCTGTACTCGAACGAGCGCCGCGCCGTGGCCGAGCGCGTCTACGCGCTCCTCCGCCGCCAGCGAACCGTCGACGCCCTCCTCGACCGGACCGGCGCCCACCTCGACCGGCGCCCCCCCACCCAGCAGGACCTCCTCCGTCTCGCCGCCTCGCAGGTGCTCCACGGCGAATCTGCCGAGCGCGTCGCCCGGGCCAGCGGCCTCCGCCCCGACGAGTCCCGGATCCTCGAGGGGCTCCCCGCCGCTGCCACCGCCCTCCGCACCCTCCCCCGCACGGAACGCTTCGCCCTCGACGCCTCGCTGCCCGACTTCCTCGCCGCGCGCTTTTTGCGGCAGTTCGGAGATCGTGCCGACGCCGAGGCGGCGGCGATGAACGAGCGCGCCCCGCTCACCGCTCGCGTCAACCTCCTTCGCACCACCCGCGAGTCCCTCCTCGAGCGCCTCCGCGCCGAGGGCGTCGACGCCCGGCCCACGCCGCTCTCGCCGCTCGGCATCTTCCTCGAGACCCGCCAGAACGCCTTCGCCCTGCCCAGCTTCCGCGAGGGCTTCTTCGAGCTGCAGGACGAGGGGAGCCAGCTGCTCGGCCTGCTCGTCGACGCGCCCCCGACCCGCGTGGTCGACGCCTGCGCCGGCGCCGGCGGGAAGACACTCCAGCTCGCGGCACAGATGCGGAACCGGGGCGAGCTCTTCGCGCTCGACATCGATTCCCGGCGCCTCGAGGACCTCAAGCGCCGCGCCCGCCGCGCCGGCGTCCACAACGTCCGCATCCGGCCCATCCCCCCCTCCGGGCCGGAGGTCGCGCCCGCGCTCGCCGATCTCGCGGACCGGGCGGACCGCGTCCTCGTCGATGCCCCCTGCAGCGGCACCGGGACCTTTCGCCGCAAGCCCGACGCGCGCTACCGCCTGACCGAGGCCGTGCTCGCCCAGCACATCGAGCGCCAGCGCCTCCTCCTCGACCAGTTCGCCCCGCTGGTCCGTCCCGGAGGCCGGCTGGTCTACGGAACGTGCAGCGTGCTCGAGGAGGAGAACGAGGCCGTCGTCGCGAGCTTCCTCGAGCGCCACCCCGGCTTCCGCACCCTCCCGCCTGCCGACCGGCTCGGTCCCGAGCTCGGGGAGAAGGTCAGCACCGGCGACTTCCTCCGGCTCTCGCCCGGGCGCCACGGCACCGACGGCTTCTTCGGGGCGATCCTCCTCCGGCAGCCCGAGCGCTGACCCGGCAGAGGTGCGGGCTGCCTGGTTTCTGCTACACACCACGACACCCATGAGCGAAGCGGTCCACTACCGCGTCTCGATGTCCCGGCCCCACTCGCATCTCTTCGAGGTCGAGGCCCGGTTCCCCTCCGCCGACGTCCTGGACCTCCAGCTCCCGGTCTGGACCCCGGGCAGCTACCTCGTCCGCGAGTTCGCGCGACACGTCCAGGAGCTCTCCGCCTCCGACGATCGCGGCGACCGCGTCCCGGTGGAGCGTCTCGACAAGCGGACCTGGCGCCTCCGTCCCCGGGGCCGGCCGGTGCGCGTTCGCTACGGCGTCTACGCCAACGAGCTCACCGTCCGGACCAGCCACCTCGATGGAACGCACGGCTTCTTCAACGGCGCGACGCTCTTCCTGTACTCCGAGGCCCTGCGCGACAGCCCGCACCACCTGGCCGTCGACGCGCCCCCGGGCTGGAGCGTGTTCACGGCGCTCGAGCGCACCGACGCCGGCTGGCAGGCGCCGACCTACGACGTGCTGGTGGACAGCCCGGTGGAGATCGGCCCGCACCGACCCATCCGGTTCGAGGCCGGCGGCGTTCCCCACGAGGTGGTCGTCTGGGGCGGCACCGTCGATGCGAGCAAGCTCGCCGCGGACCTCGCGGCGGTCTGCGACGCGGAGGCGGCGCTCTGGGGCGGCCTGCCGATGCCGCGGTACCTCTTCCTCCTCTACCTCGTCGACAAGGGACGAGGCGGGCTGGAGCACGCCGCGTCGACCGCGCTCATCTACCCACGCGCGCAGATCTCCACCCCGAAGGGCTGGGAGGACTTCCTCACGCTCGCCGCGCACGAGTACTTCCACCTCTGGAACGTGAAGAGGCTCAAGCCACGGGCCTTCGTCCCCTTCGACTACTCGGTCGAGAACTACACCCGGCTGCTCTGGGCCTTCGAGGGGATCACCTCGTACTACGACAACCTCCTCGTCCGCCGCGCGGGGCGAATGAGCCCGGCGCGATACCTCGTCCGGCTGGGCGAGGCGTTCTCCGCGCTCGCCTCGACGCCGGGCCGTCGCGTGCAGACGCTGGAGGAGGCCTCGCTCACCGCTTGGGTCAAGTACTACCGCCAGGACGAGCACACCCCCAACAGCGCGATCTCCTACTACCTGAAGGGCGAGCTGGTCGCGCTCTGCCTGGACCTCGAGATCCGCCGCCGGACGCGTGACTCGAGGAGCCTGGACGACGTGATGCGGCTGCTCTGGAGCCGTCACGGCGACGGCAAGGGCGTGCCGGAGGAAGGCGTGGAGGCCGCGGCCTCGGAGATCGCCGGCTCGGATCTCCGGCCGTTCTTCGACCGAGCGCTCCGGAGCACCGACGAGCTCGACACCTCGATGCTCGAGCACGTGGGGCTGCGACTCCGCACCCGCATCCGGGAATCGATCGGCGACAAGGGCGGTACGCCGCCCCGCCTCAAGGAGGGAGACACGCGTGCTCGCGGCTGGACGGGCATCGTCGCCCGCGGCGCGAGCATCGCCAGCGTGCTCGAGGGTTCCCCGGCCCAGGCCGCCGGGCTCTACCCGGACGACGAGGTCATCGCGGTGGACGGGGTCAAGGGTGACGCGGCGGCGCTCGTCTCGCGTGCGGACGACCGGAGCGCGGGTGAGGTGCTCAGGGTCTCCGTCTTTCGCCGCGAGCTCCTGGTCGAGGTGCCGGTGACGCTCGAGCGTCGCCCCGAGGACGCGCTGTGGCTCGCGCCGGTCGAGTCGCCGAGCGACGCCCAGCGCGCCGCGTTCGAGCGGTGGGCCGGTGCGCCTCTCGATGGCGCTCCGTCGAGTTGACCGGCAGCCTCGCACCACGACGCCGGGACACTTCCAGCCTGTCGGTCCACGCGTGTAGCGTTCGGGCTCGACACGATGTCCGATCTCGAGCGGTTCCTCTCCCAGCCCATCGGCGTGCTCCGCGAGCGCTTCCTCACCCGCGGACGGCCGGTCCCCGATGGGCTCCTCGAGGCCCTCGAGCGCGACGACCGGCGGGCTGCCCGCGAGCTGGCCCGCTGCATCCGCTCCCGTCGGGAGAAGAACCGCTCGGAGGGTCAGCGCCTCCGCAATCTCCTCCGCTTCGAGGTGGAGCTCTGGGAAGCCGGACACCAGTTCGTCGCCGGCGTGGACGAGGCCGGGATGGCGCCCCTGGCCGGACCGGTCGTCGCGGCCGCGGTCATCCTGCCGAAGAACTACCGGCTGCGAGGCATCGACGACAGCAAGGTGCTCGACGCCGAGACCCGCGCCCGCATGGCCGTGGAGCTCAAGCGTGAGGCTGTCTCCTGGGCGGTGGGCGTGGCCGAGGTCGAGGAGATCGACCGGCTCAACATCTATCACGCGGGGCTCCTCGCGCTCCGCCGTGCGCTCCTCGGGCTTCCGACGGTCCCGACCTTCGCGCTCGTCGACGCCCGCCGCATCCCCGAGTGCCCGGTGCCACAGCGGGGCATCATCCACGGCGATGCGCTGTCGCTGACCATCGCCGCGGCGTCGATCATCGCCAAGACCACGCGCGACGCTCACATGGCCGAGCTCGACGGCCGCTTCCCCGGCTACGGGTTCGCCGCGCACAAGGGCTACCCCACGCCGCAGCACGAGGCCGCATTGCGTTCGCTCGGCGCGTGTCCGGTCCATCGCCGCAGCTTCGCTCCGGTCCGGCAGGCGCTGGGGCTCGACCCGATCCAGGAGATGCTCTTCGAGCCGCCGCCGGTTCCGCCGGAACCGTCCGGTCCGTGAGTCATGACGTCGACATCGACGGGTGGCTGGCGGAGCAGGGATTCGATCTGCCCGAGGGACGCGCGCGGGCACGGGAGGCGCTGGAGACCGCAGGGCTGACCCGCGCCGGGAAGACCCGGATGAGCGCGGCCAAGGAAGAGCGCGCGCGCAGCCTGCTCGACGCCCAGCTCTACAGGCACTGCGCGACACCCGCCTGCGTCGCGGAGGCGGGGCGCTCGGGACGGACCCCGGTGCTCACCGCCCACCGGACGGCGTGCGCCTCGTGCGGAGGCTCCGACAATCGACGCGCGCAGGAGGCCCTGGTCTCGGCCTGTCAGCGCGCAGGGATCCGCCGGCTGGTGATCGTGGGTGGCTCGCCGTCGGTCCGGGAGGAGCTTCGCGACGGGCTCTCGCAGCGCCTCGAGCTCCGGCTGGTGGACGGCACCGAGCGGCGCACCCTGGGGCAGGCCCGGCTGGATCTGGAGTGGGCGGACCTGGTGCTCCTGTGGGGTGGGTCGGAGCTCGACCACCGCGTGAGCACGCTCTACACCGGTGGGCCGGCTCCGCTCCGGCGCAAGCTGGTGCACGCCTCCAGGCGAGGCATCGCAGCGCTGCTGGAGTCGGCGGTCGTCCACCTCTCCCGCCATGGCTGAGCGCCGGGGACCGGTCTTGGGCCTGGGCCTGGTCCTGGTCCTGGCGGTGTGCGGCTGCAAGCCCGGCTGGCCGCACTTCGACGCGCCCGACGGGACGTTCAGCGCCGAGCTTCCCCCGCCGCTGCGGGTCGAGGCCGAGCGGATCGAGGGGAGCCAGCGGCTGCTCTCGGTCGAGTCGCACGGGAACGAGGATCAGGCGTTCCTCGTCCAGCGCCGCCGTCCGGTGCCGGGGCGGCATCTGGACCCGACCGGCGTGCTCGACGGCTTCTGCGCCGAGTTCGCACGGGCGCGCTCCTACGAGATCACCACCGACGCACGGGGGCGACGCCGCGACGGGCGAGCGGCGCAGACCTGCGCGTTTCGCGCGCAGGGCCTGGAGATCCGGATCCAGGTCGTCGCCGCCGGACAGTGCGTCTACACGCTGATGTCGATGTGGCGCGGTCCGGCCCCGGACGTGGACCGCTTCCTCGACGGCTTCCGCGTGCTCAAGGACTGCGCCGACGAGCAACCGTGACCGGCGCCCCCCGTCACTCCTCGTCGTTGCGCAGCGCCGCGAGGACGTTCAGGTCCTCGAGGGTCGTCGTGTCGCCGGTGGTCTGACGGCCCGCGGCGACGTCCCGGAGCAGGCGGCGCATGATCTTCCCCGAGCGGGTCTTCGGCAGACCCTCGGCGAACCGGATCTCGTCCGGCCGGGCGATCGCACCAATCTCCTTCGCGACGTGCGCGGCCAGCGCCTGCTTCATCGCCGCAGTCGGCTCGACGCCCTTCTTCAGCGTCACGAACGCCACCAGCGAGGTCCCCTTCAGGTCGTCGGGCCGGCCCACCACCGCTGCCTCCGCCACCCGGCCCTCCGACACCAGCGCGCTCTCCACCTCGGCGGTGCCCAGCCGGTGGCCGGCGACGTTCACCACGTCGTCCACCCGGCCCATCACCCACAGGTACCCGTCCTGGTCGACCCGCGCGCCGTCCCCGGTGAAGTAGATGCCCGGGATCTCGCTGAAGTACGTCTTCTCGTACCGTTCCGGATCGCCGTACACCGTGCGGAGCATCGAGGGCCACGGCCGGGTCACGAACAGCTTCCCTCCCGACCCGCGCGGCACCGGCTTCCCGTCCTTGTCGAGCACCTCTGCCTTGATCCCCGGCAGCGACAGCGTCGCGCTCCCCGGCTTCGTGGGCGTCGCGCCCGGCAGCGGCGTCACCATGATCCCGCCGGTCTCCGTCTGCCACCAGGTGTCGACGACCGGGCAGCGCCCACCGCCGATGACCTCGCGGTACCAGATCCACGCCTCGGGGTTGATCGGCTCGCCCACGCTCCCCAGCAGCCGCAGGCTCGACATATCGTGCTTCTTCGGGTGCTCGTCCCCGAGCCGCATGAAGGCCCGGATCGCGGTCGGGGCCGTGTAGAGGATGGTGATCTTGTTCCGCGCGATCATCTCCCAGAACCGGTCCGGACCCGGCGTGGTCGGCGCGCCCTCGTACATGAAGGCCGTCGCCCGGTTCATCAGCGGCCCATAGACCACGTAGCTGTGGCCCGTCACCCAGCCCACGTCGGCCGTGCACCAGTAGATGTCCGACTCCTTCAGGTCGAACACCCAGCGCGTGGTGAGCGAGACGTTCACCGCGTAGCCGCCCGTGGTGTGCAGCACCCCCTTCGGCTTCCCGGTGGACCCGGAGGTGTAGAGGATGAAGAGCGGGTGCTCGCTGTCCACCCACTCCGGCTCGCAGCTCGCGGACTGGGACGAGACCAGCTCCTTCCACAGGACGTCCTTCGGCCCCTTCGCCGGCGGTGTCTTCCCCGTGCGCTGCGCGACGATCACCTTCTCCACCGTCGTCATCTCGGGAAGCGCCTGGTCCACGTTGGCCTTCAGCGGAACCGCCGCGCCCTTCCGCCACCCGCCGTCCGAGGTGATGACCACCTTCGCTCCGGCGTCGTTCATCCGCTCTCGCAGCGCCTCGGCGGAGAAGCCACCGAACACCACCGAGTGCACCGCACCGATGCGGGTGCAGGCCAGCATCGAGATCGCCGCCTCGGGGATCATCGGCAGGTAGATCCCGACCCGATCTCCCTTCTTGATTCCCAGCGACTTGAGCCCGTTCGCGAGCTTGCACACCTCGGCGTGCAGCTCCCGGTAGCTGAGCCGGCGCTGATCCCCCGGCTCACCCTCGAAGAGGAGGGCCGTCCGGTCCCCGTGTGTCGCCAGGTGCCGGTCGAGACAGTTGTAGGAGACGTTGGTGGTCCCGCCGAGGTACCACTTGGCGAAGGGCGGCTTCCACTCCAGCACCTTCTGGAACGGCGTCTTCCAGTAGATCTCCTCCTTGCCCCGCGCGCCCCAGTACCCCTCGGGGTCGCGCTCCGCCTGCGCGGCCAGCTCCCGGTACTGCTCCATCGACTTGATGTGCGCCCGACGGGAGAACTCGGGCGGTGGCTGGAACACACGGCCCTCGGTGAGCACCGAGGTGATCTCCGGGGAGGTTGGATCGGCCATGGCGACGCTCCTCTTCTCGTTCAGGGACAGAGGCTCTGATTGGTGCTGAGACCTGCCTGGTACTCGAACCAGGCCTGACAGATGCAGGTTTCCGGACGCGGGGTGGACGTCGTGATGCGGACCACCCCCGAGAAGCTCGTCGACGTCAGCGTCGTCGCGTCGAGGTGCACGTCCACCAGCTGGAGCTGGCAGGCCTGCCCATCGATGGGCAGCAGGATGTTCGCGGCGGTCCCGTCGGCGCTGAACGACTCCTCGCTGTAGGAGAACTGGCCGGCCATCGACACCGTGAGCAGCTCGCCCTGGCTCGGCGTCGAGAAGCGGAAGTCCACCTCCACCACGTTTCCCGAGAGGGTCAGCCGGGCCCCCAGGTTCGCCGCGGCGTCCGCGAGCAGCTGGCACTCGTCCCGGATGATTCCTGAGGGCCGCACCGGGGTCAGCGAATAGCACCCTTCTTCCTGGTCGTGCGTCCGGCCACCACAGGCGATCAGGGAAGAGCTGAGGACCACGAGTGCCATGCGTGCATTCATCCGAGCGGGCGCACGAGTCTAGAGACCGCGCCCGGCTCCTTCAATCGTCGGTGTCGACCGACCCTCCCCACTGGTACTCTGCCGAGCACATCCCATGCGAGCCCTCCTCGCGCTGCTCGCCCTGGGCGTGCTCCTGACGGCCCACGAGCTGGCGCACCTGCTCGCGGCGCGCATCTTCGGCACCCGGGCCGTCGTCTTCTCCTTCGGGATCGGCCCGCCGCTCTTCGGTTTCCGCGCGCTCGGGCAACGCTGGGCGGTCGGGGCCATCCCCTTCGGAGGCTGGCTCCGCCTCGAGGGGGAGAATCCGCACGACGCGACGCGTGCATCCGGGGTCCCGTTCGCCGCGCTCTCGGTGGGCCGCCGGATGCTCGTGTTCGCCGCGGGCCCCCTGGGCAGCTGGGCCCTCGCGGTGCTGCTCCTGACCCTCCTCTTCGCGATGGGCACCCACCACCCGGTGGGGACGACCATCGGCGGGGTCGACCCGGGCTCGCTGGCGGCGCAGGCCGGCTTCCGGCCCGGGGACCGGGTCATCGCGGTGGACGGCGACGAGGTCCATCGCTGGTCCCAGCTGGTCGAGGCGCTGACCCACGCCCCCGACGGCTCCGCGTCCGTGACCGTCGCCCGCGGCGAGGGCACCGCCACCCTCGTGGTCAGCCCCGACCTCGACCCCGAAGGCCGGCCGCGCATCGGCGTCCGTCAGCTCTATGCCTTCGAGCGACTGCCGCCGGCGCAGGCGCTGCGCGGGGCGGTGGTCCACACCGGAGTCGTCGTCCAGCGCATCCTCCGCGAGGCCGGCGCCCTCCTCGCCCAGCCCTGGGGCGGCCCGGAACGGAACCGCACCGTCGGCGCGCTGGTGTGGAGCGCGGCCGAGGCCGCCGGCACGAGCCTCGACGCGCTGGTCCGGGCCCTCGCGGCCCTCTCGCTCGCCCTGGGCCTCTTCTTCCTCCTCCCGCTCCCCGCGCTCGACGGAGGGCGCATCCTGCTCACCCTCTGGGAGGCGGCGATGGGCCGGCCGGTCGATGGCCGGGTCCAGACGCTCCTCCAGACCCTCAGCCTCCTCGCCGGAGTCGCGGCCGTGGCCTGGCTCACCTACGGCGAGGTGCGGCAGGTGGTCTCCATGACCCTCGGGCGCTGAGGGCCGGTTGTGCCCCGCTGCCGGACCGTGGCATGCCTCCGCTCGACGCCGCGCACCGGACGGAGGACCCCGTCGTGACCGACGCCGCACCCCGCTTCCCGCCCCAGATCCGCTACATCATCGGAAACGAGGCCGCCGAGCGCTTCAGCTTCTACGGGATGCGGAACATCCTCACGGTGTTCCTCGTCGACTATCTGCTCAGCCGCCACACCGGAAACCGCGGCGATCAGGCGCAGGCGGTGTTCCACACCTTCGTGATGGGGGTGTACCTCTTCCCCCTGCTGGGCGGCATCATCGCCGACTGGTGGTGGGGGAAGTACCGGACCGTGCTGTGGCTGAGCCTGCTCTACGTGGCCGGCCACGCCTGCCTCGCGTTCTTCGAGAACAGCGAGCGCGGCTTCTACACCGGGCTCTTCCTCATCGCCCTCGGGTCCGGTGGCATCAAGCCCTGCGTGTCGGCCTTCGTCGGTGACCAGTTCACCGTCTCCAACCGATCGCTCGTGCCGAAGGTGTTCGGCTGGTTCTACTGGTCGGTGAACCTCGGGAGCTTCTTCGCCTCGGCCACGATGCCCAAGGTGCTCGAGCACTTCGGCCCGCAGGTGGCCTTCGCCATCCCCGGCGTGCTGATGGCCGTCGCCACGCTCATCTTCTGGGCCGGCCGGAAGCTCTACGTCCGCGTGCCTCCCCACGAGCCGGATCGCCACGCCTTCCTCTTCGTCCTTCGCTCCGGGCTCTTCGGGAAGGCACCGGGCGGCTTCTGGCAGCGCGCGCGCGCCGAGCATCCGGTCCAGGCCGTCGACGGCGCCCGCGCCGTGCTCGGCGTGGCGAGCATCTTCGCCCCCATCCCGCTCTTCTGGGCCTGCTTCGACCAGAAGGCGTCGCTCTGGGTGCTCCAGGCCCGGAATCTCGACCTCCAGGTCGGCTCGGTGACCCTCGCCCCGAGCCAGCTCCAGGCGGTGAACCCGCTCCTGGTGATGCTCCTCGTCCCCCTGGTGACCTACGGCCTCTATCCCTGGCTCGAGCGTCGGGGCATCCGCTTCACCCCGCTCCGCCGCATCGGCACCGGGCTCGTCCTCACCGCCACCTCCTTCCTCGGGGTGGCGTTGATCCAGCAGGCGCTGGAGAGCGGAGCCCGGCCCTCGGTGCTCTGGCAGGTCGGCCCCTACGTCGTGCTGACCCTGTCCGAGGTCCTGGTCTCCGTCACCGGGCTCGAGTTCGCCTACACCCAGGCACCCCTGCGGATGAAGGGCAGCATCATGAGCCTGTGGCTGCTCACCACCTTCGCCGGGAACTTCGTGGTGGTGCTGGTGAAGAAGCTCGGGCTGGTGCACGGCACGCTCGAGTTCCTGTTCTGGGCCGGCCTGACCTACCTCGCCGCGCTGTGCTTCGCGCTCATCGCGCGGCGGTACGTGGTGCGGGACCAGCTGCTCCCCGACGCCCCGGCAGCCACGCCCGCTCCCGGAGCCGCCGCTCGCCTCGCCTGAAGCCCCGCGCGCGCCGTCAGAAGGTCACCCCGAGCGCGGCCACGAAGAACTGGTCGATGCCTCCGGGCTGGAACCAGTACGCGGTCAGGTCGAGCTTCCACACGCTCACGCCGAGCAGCGGCCCGAAGACCACCTCCCGCGAGGTGTGAAACACCCGCGTGCGCTGCACCACGATGCCCGCGCGGAGCCACTGCCATGGTCGCACGTCCGTCTCGGACCAGACGTAGATGAAGCCACCGGTCCCCTCCTGCACGTCGTTCACCCACTCGCTCTGCGAGCTGAAGGAGAGCGGCCCCCAGGCGATGGCGAGCTCCAGCCCGAGGATCGGTCCTCCCACGTCCCCGAACATGCAGCCCACGATGGGCGTGATGCCGAAGGTCACCGTCTCGCCGAACTCGAAGTTCCAGCCGACGAACGCGGACCCCGTCTTCAGCGCCTCGTAGTTGTACCGGGCCTCGACGTGCACCGGACCGTGATCCGCCGTCGCGGTCACCACGCCGAAGTTCTGGCGGTCGTGGACGAAGTACCAGGAGAGCGACGCGCCCAGGCTCCACGGGGTCGCCTCGACGTGGGGATGCTCCATCGGCTGCGACCACGCGTGCGCCGACGCCAGGAGCGCCGAGGCGAGCACGGCGAGGTGGGTTCCCTGCGCGCTCATCCGCCGAGCGCCGTCACCGCGGCCACCAGCACCGCGCCGATCCCAAGCATCGCCAGGCCCATCCACACCGGACGCACTCCCGAGTACCTCCCGACCGCGTAGCCCCCGACGAAGAGCAGCACGAGCGAGAGCCCCCGGGAGACGGTCTTCGCGAGGCCGACGTCGTGAATCAGCAGGAAGGGCAGCGCCACCGGGAAGGTGCTGGCCACCACGACCAGGAACACGCCGAGCGCCGCGAGGAGGTCCTCCCCCTGGACCCGCGCCGGCGCGTGGAGGTCCGGGTGGGCCGCGACCGCCTTCCTCACCGACTCCAGCTCCCCGGTGCTCAGGCCCGCGGCCACCTGCTCCGGAAGCACCTCCGCGAGCAGCGTCCGGAGCTCGGCGGGATCGGCGCCCTCGCGGAGCGCGCGATCGAGGAGCAGCTTGCGCCCGCGGCCGAGCACCGAGTTCAGGACGTACATCACCGCGTCGACGAGCCCCCAGGCGACGTTGCAGGACAGCGTGCTGACGAAGAGCGCCTGCGTCTCCTGCGGCGTGGCGCTGGTCACGCTCAGCGCGCCGGTGATGGTCAGGGCCATGATCAGCCCGAACAGCATCTCGGAGCCCCGGTCGTACGGGCTCAGGACGCCATGGACCAGCGGGCCGGGAAGACGCATCGCGAAGGGGGATTCCTTCCCGGTCCTCGCCCCGGCTCCATGGGACCTTGGTCCGATGCTCGCGCCACCGCCCGCTCGCAAGCGTGTAAGGTCCGATGCGCCGCGATCAGGGAGGGGACCCATGAACGTGCGACACGCGCTGTTCCTCGCAGTCGGACTGGGCGGCGCGCTGGCCATCGCGCAGGCGCCGCCGCCACCCCCGCCGGGCGCACAGCCCGCGCCGAAGGCGCCGGCACCTGGAGCCGCCCCGGCCCCAGCGCCCGTGCCCGCCCCGGCCGCTCCAGCTGCCGCGCCCTCCGCGGCCCCGGCTGCGGCACCGGGCACGGCCGCGTCAGCACCGGCTCCGGCCGCCGCGGGTGCGCCGCCGGTCATCGCCGTGAAGACCGACTCCCCTTGCAAGGAGGACGTCGCGGCGTTCTGCGCAGAGGTGCAGCCCGGAGGAGGCCGCCTCTACCGCTGCCTCTGGGAGCACGAGGGTGAGCTGTCCGTCAGCTGCCGCGCCCGGATGACCGAGCTCCGCACGACCGGCGGCGAGTGCAAGGACGACATCGCCAGGCTCTGCTCCACGGTGCCCCACACCAAGGGGCTGCTCGCCAAGTGCCTCGAGCAGAACCACGACCAGCTGAGCGAGGGATGCAAGGCGCTGTCGACCAAGGCGCGCTCGGCCGCCGCCGCCTCGGCCGCAGCTCCGGCCGCCGCCGCCACGGGCGCACCGGCTCCGGCTTCCGCCGCTCCGGCCGCGAAGCCCCCCGCCGCCGCTCCGGACGCCGGGAAGCGCTGAAGAGTCCCGGGGTTCAGGGGCCGAGGCCGACCCACTCCTCGCCGTCCTCGAACCGCTCCTTCTTCCAGATCGGCACGTCGGCCTTGAGCCGCTCGATGGCGTGGCGACAGCCCTCGAAGGCTGCCGCCCGGTGCGGCGCCGAGACCGCGATGACCACCGCCGCCTCACCGGGAACGAGCGTCCCCACCCGGTGCACGATGGCCACCCGGGTCCCCGGCCACCTGGACTCGATCTCCCGGCCGATCGCCGTCATCGCCCGCTCGGCCATGCCGGGGTAGGCCTCGTAGCTCAGCGCCCGCACCCGGCGCCCTCGCGTCTCGGTGCGCACCGTGCCGGTGAAGGTGACCAGGCCGCCGCGCTCGGGCCCGCCGACCGCGCCCACCACCTCCTCCAGCGCGAGCGGCGTCTCCGAGAGCCGGAAGCAGTCCGATCCACCCGCCACCGGCGGCACCAGTGCCACCTCCGCTCGCTCCGGGACCGCTGCATCGAGCGAGGTGAACTCCTGGTTCACCGCCACGCGGAGGTGGGGCAGGAGCGGCCGGAGGTCGGGGTGGCGCGCCGCCAGGGTCTCCAGCAGCTGCCGGACCGGACCGCCACCCCACTCCACGGTCTCCTGCGCCGTGCCGGCGCGTTCGCGAGCCGCGGCGAAGTAGAGAACCGTGATCGACACGCTAGAACTCGAAGCCCAGCCCGAAGGTGAAGTAGCGGGCCGAGAGGTTCAGCCCGACCTTCCCGAAGTCGTCGAGCTTGTCGTAGTTGTACTCGGCGAAGATGTACGTGCGCCGGATGCCGGTGTCCGTCGTCATGTCCTTGGCCATCTGCTCGGACAGCACGTTCAGGATGAACGCCATCCCGCCGGTGAAGCCGTAGCCCCACTTGAGCCCCGAGCCGGTCAGACCGTTGACGACCTCGGTGGTCCCACCCTTCGTCACGCGCCAGGGGGTCATGAGCAGCGCCGCCTTCACGTACGGGACGAAGGGAATGGAGTAGCGCGTCCACAGGAGGTCGAACCGGTATCCCACCGGCACGCGGAGCGGGAAGATGATCAGCGCCGTCTTCTCGGTCGACGGCTGCCCGTTGTTCGCGTCGTTGGTGACCAGGATCGCCGGGGCGTACTTCTCCGCGTAGCCGGCAGCGAAGCCGACGCTGACCGCCCCGTAGCCGTGCCAGGCGATGAAGTCGATCTCCCCGCCGCCGAACAGCATGCTCTTGTTGCCGAAGATGGTCTCGTAGGGGTTGGAGGAGAGCCCCGGCTCGTCCCCGACCCGCGGGATCAGGGTGCCCATCTTCAGCTCGAAGATGAACCCGATCGGCGGCTCGGGGGGCGGCGGTGGCTTGATCTGCACCACCGTCTGCGCGGAGACGGTCGAGGCGGCGAGCAGCGCCGCGAGAGCAACGGCCCTCATCGGCGCCTCCTTCCAACGAGCGCGACAAGGACCCCGAGCGCGCCGAACACCGACGGCACCGCCGCATCCGCCACGCTGCATCCGCCGAGCTCGTGGCCGCCCGCGTCCTTGTACTCGCCCCAGAACCCGTTCGAGGCCTGCGGCGTGGCGGACTGCGGAGTGTTGTATCCGGAGGGATTCGACACCTCGTCGATCGACTGTGCCTGGACGAGATACTCGACCCCGTTGTTCAGGCCCGTGATCGACGTGCTGGTCTTGGTCGCCTCGAGATTCGCCGCCTGTCTCCAGATCGGACCGGCGTCGTTCGACGGGGCCTCGGCATACTGGATCTCGTAGTGATCCAGCGTCTCCCCGAGGGGATCGAGCTGGATCACGATCTTCGAGTCCTGCCCGAGGAGCGTCATTCCCGGCGGGACGGGCGGCTTCGCGTCGTAACGGAGGTTGAGCGTGGTGGACGAGGTCAGGTTGCTGTCGCAGCTGGTGGAGCCGGTGGCACGGTAGGACAGCGACGCGCAGATGGAGTTGGTGATGTCCACCCCGTCGGGGCAGCTCCCGCCGAGGCCCGGCATGTCACGCAAGTTCTGGGCAGGGATGCTCCCGCTTCCGGTGGCGATGGTGTTGATGTCGATGGTGCCGATGACGACGTCCTGGGTCCCACCGTCGGCGCCGGTGGTGTTCGGTGTGTCGGGGCAGCTCTGGGAGTTGGTGACGAAGATCTGTGTGTTTCCGCAGGCGTTGCCCGAGCCCAGGCCGGACGCTGTCCAGGTCACGGTGTACTTGACGTTCGTGTTGCACTGGTTCTGGTTGAAGGGAAACGTCGTGAGGTTGGCCCCCCCGCTCCCGAAGTTGAGGCTGATCTGCTGGGCCAGGGCTGGGCTCGACAGGCAGAGCAGAACCAGTCCCGCGCGAAGGGGGGTGGGCATCCGCCCGAGGGATAGCAAGGGTGGGGCCAGCTGTCGCGCCCCGTACCGAGGCGAAACTCCCTCCCGCCGCGGGTCAACGCGACAGGTCCACGCCGCTCCGCGTGTCAATTTGTCACAGGCGCCCGGGTGACGAGCTCGGCCACCTCGAGACACAGCCGGGCGGTGGCTCCGGCGTTGTCGACGGCCGCGACCAGCTCCAGCGCGTCGGCGCTGCCGGCGAAGGCGCGGATGCGCCCCACGTGGATGGCGTCGTCCGCGGTCACCAGCATCGGCATGGGGTACACGCCCTCGCCAGGAGCATCGAGGATCTTGAGTCCGGGCGCGGCCTGGAGCAGCTGGCGCGCCTCGGCCGGCGTCATTCCCTTGCCGAGACGGACCTGCATCAGCACCAGGGTGCCGTAGAAGGTCGGCACCCACACCGCCGTCCCGTCCAGTGCCGGCGCCGAGCGGCCCCAGAGGAGCCCGGTCTCCGCCCGCCAGGAGAGCTCCTCCAGCGTCGAGCCGCTGCCCTCGCTGAACGGACCGACCTGGGGAATCAAGTTGAACCCCAGGCGGTGCGGGAAGTGGCTCGCCTCGAGCTCCCGCGAGGCGAGGAGGCCTGCCGTCTGCTGCTCGAGCTCCGAGACGCCCTGACGCCCCGCCCCCGACGCGGAGATGAGCGCGGAGACGCTCACCTCGCGCAGCCCTGCCACGGCGCGGAGCGGCTCGAGGCAGCAGAGGATCGCCTGGCTCACCGGCCCGGGCACGCGGAACCGGCGCGCCTCCGGGACGCGGCCCAGGCCCGCCCCCGGCACGCGCGGGAACACCACCGGCGTGCGGAGGTCGGAGACGAAGGCCCGGCTGGTGTCGACGACGACGGCGCCGGCGCCTTCCGCCACCTGGGCCAGGGTCCGCGAGACGTCCGCGGGCGTGGCGAGGAACACCAGCTTCGCACCGCGCAGCGTGCCCGCGCTCGCCGTCTCCACCTCGAGCGTCTCGTCCCCGAAGGGAAGCTCCTCTCCCGCAGACCGCTCCGAGGCCAGGAGCCGCACCCGACCCGCCGGGTGGCCCGACTGGGCGATTGCGCCCACCACCTCGCGTCCCACCACGCCCGTCGCACCCACCACCGCCAGCTCCCAGCTGCGATCCATTCGCTCAGTCCTCCTCGTCCCGGATGCGGGCCGCCGGCGCCGGGCCGGGAAGCGGGGGAAACTTCGGGTTGCGCTCGGCCTCGGACGCGCGGACGTAGTGCGGCTCGAGCGCCGAGAGCGCATCCAGGTTCCACGCCGGCGGGACGCCTGCGAGGCGCGCCACGGCGATCGCCCCGAGCGGTACGTCCTCTGGCCCCTCCAGCGCGAGCGCCGCCAGGGAGGAGGCGCCGGCGACTCCGAGTCGTCGCGCGTAGGCGAGTCCCTTCACCGTGGCCAGGCCGATGCGCAGGCCGGTGAAGCTGCCCGGGCCGAGACCCACCGCGAAGCCACGGACGTCGTCCAGCCCGAGGCCCGCGCGCCGGAGCAGATCGACCAGCGCCGCGGGCAGCAGGTCGCTCATCCGCGCCGGAGGGCCGACCCGCTCCGCGGCGAGCGGCTGCGCCTCGCCCGGCCGACCCACGGCGAGCGAGAGCGTCAGGGTGGAGCTGTCGAGGGCGACGATCATCCCGGGAGTGGTGCTTTTCCCGGGTCCGGCGCCCCGACGCAACCGGTGAGTCGCCGGAATGCCCTCAGAGGCCTTCCGCCGTCTCCTGGATCCACGCCCGGGCGACGGTGGCGCCAGGGCCGGCCTCGAGCGGAGGCAGGTCCAGCGCCGCGCTCCCCGCACAGCGCTCGAGGCGGACCCGCGTGACGCCGCGCCCGCGCATGCCGAGCGCGTTCGCGGCGGTCTCGGAGACGTCGAGGATGCGCCCGGCGGCGTACGGGCCCCGGTCGTTCACCCGCACCTGTACCGCGCGCCCGTTCTCGAGGTTGACGACCCGGAGACAGGTCCCGAAGGGCAGCGTGCGGTGCGCGGCGGTCAGGGTCCCGGGCCGGAGCACCTCGCCGCTCGCGGTCTTCCGTCCGTAGAGGCCCGGGCCGTACCACGAGGCCTCGCCCTCCTCCGCGGGCGCCTCCGTCCGGAGGTTCCGCGCACAGCCGGCGAGCAGCAGCAGGAGGAATGCGCCGAGAAGACCGGCGCGCGGCAGCGCACGGAGACGGCGGGACGGAGGACTCCCCTGCACCAGCACCCTGGCCCCTTCAGCGCGTGAGGTCGTTCACGCAGACCAGGACCATGAGCACGATGAGCGCGACGATGCCCACCGCGTTCGCGATCTCCCGCGCCCGCATCGGGATGGGCCGCCGCCGCACCGCCTCCCACGCCGCGGAGAGCAGCTGGAAGCCGTCCAGCGCCGGGATGGGAACCAGGTTGATGAGCCCGAGGTTCACCGAGATCAGCGCCATGAGGTTCAGGAAGTAGTCCAGGCCCGCCTGCGCGGCCTTCCCGGCGATGCCGTAGATCATGATCGGCCCGCCGACGTTCTTGAACGACACCTGCCCGGTGAAGAGCTTTGCCAGCCCACCGGCGGTGTCCGCCACCGCCTCACCGAGGCGGTGCGTGGCAGTGAGGAGCGCCAGCCCCGGACCGACGTGCACCTTCGCGTCCGAGCCGCGCTCCCCGGGCGTGCCGGACTCGAAGCGGAGGCCCAGCTCGAACGCCTCGCCCCCCTCGCCCGGCGCCGCATCGCCCCCCGCCTTCGCCGGCCGCATCCGGACATCTGCGAGGTGCGCGCTGCCCTCGTGGATCCACGTGAGACGGAAGGGCCGGTCCTTCAGCTCGCCCAGCTTGCGGAGCAGCTGCTCCCGGGAGCGGATCTGCTTGCCGTCGATGGCCTCGAGCCGGTCACCCCGGACGATTCCCGCGTCGGCCGCCGCGCTGCCCGGGAGCACCCGGCCCACGTAGAGGAGCGAGTACACGTCCGCCGGCTCCAGCCCGAACGCCGCCATGCCGGCGCCGTCCTGTCGCGCCAGACGCACCGTCTGGACCTCGGGGACGGTTCCCTCGAGACCGGGCACCCCGGCCGGAACCCTGCGGGCCAGCTCGAGGGTGAGCTCCTGCCCTGTCACCCCGGCGATCTGCCGCTCCAGCTCCTGGAGGTCGCCCACAGGGTGCCCGTTCACCGACAGCACCCGGTCCAGCATCTGGACCCCGGCGCGCTCGGCCGGACCTCCGCCACGAACGCCCACCACCGGCGGGGCGCGGTTGGGCGCGATGCCGATGAGCCCACGGTTCTTGATCGCCCCCTCGCTGGAGGGCGTCACCAGGAGATCCACCCGGTGACCGTCGCGCTGCACGGCGACCGGGATGCGCTGGCCGGCCTTCCCCACCAGCGCCCACTGCATCTCCTCGAGCGAGCGGACAGGACGGCCGTCGACCTCGGTCACCACGTCGCCCACGCGGATGCCCGACACGTCGGCCGGCATCCCCGGAACCACCCGCAGCACCGCGGTGGACGGCTGGGGGTAGCTCACGATGACCACGAAGAAGATCAGCAGCGGGAAGATGAGGTTGAACGCCGGACCGGCAACGACGATCAGCATCCGCTTCCACGGCGACTGCGCCAGGTAGCTCCGCGCCTCGTCCTCGGGCGCCGCGTCCTCCCCGGGGATCTCGCCGGCCATCTTCACGTAGCCGCCGAGCGGCAGCGCGGCGATGCGGTACTCGGTCTCGCCGCGGGTGAAGCTAAGCAGCGGCGGCCCGAAGCCGATGGAGAAGCGGAGGACCTTGACCCCCACCGCCTTGGCGAACAGGAAGTGCCCGAGCTCGTGGACGAAGACGAGAGCCCCGAGCAGCAGCACGAAGGCGGCCAGGTTCTGGAATTCCATCCCTGGGGAAGGAAGTTAACCGCCGGGAGCCCGGGTCACAACGCGCCCGGACCGGAACCGCTCACCAGCGCGCGAACCGCGATGACGTAGAGGTACACCGCGGGCGCATTGAAGAGCAGCGCGTCCACGCGGTCGAGCAGACCCCCGTGCCCGGGGATCAAGGTCCCGGAGTCCTTGACCCCGTGGGCGCGCTTCAGCAGGGACTCGCACAGGTCCCCCAGGGGCCCCAGCACCGCGCCCAGCAGCCCCAGCGCGATGCAGTCGACGGTGGTCAGCGCGGGGAAGGCTACCCAGCGGGCGACGAACATCCCCGCCACCGAGCCGAACGCCCCGCCGGCGAAGCCCTCCCAGGTCTTGTTCGGGCTCACCGCCGGGTGGAGCTTGTGACGTCCGAACAGCCGCCCCGCGAAGTAGGCACAGGTGTCGTTGGCCCAGGTGATGACCAGCGCGGAGATCACCCACTGGAGCCCCTCGGGACCCACCCGGAGCGCTGCGATGGGTCCGAGGCCCAGCCCCGCGTACAGACAGCCGGTGACCACGTGCGCGGTGCGCGTCGGCGCGCGCTCCCGGTCCGGCGCGAAGAGCGACTGCACCGACGCGGCGACGAACACCACCCAGAGGATCCAGGCCGCCAGCGTGGCGAAGCCCACCGGGTGCATCGCCGCGGCGAAAGGGATCAGCGCGGCTCCGAGCACCGCGAGCACCTCGGCCGGACCGAGCCGCCCCTGGGTGATGATCTCGTACTCGAACGCGCAGCCCCCGGCCGCGACCGCGACCAGCGCCGCCGTCCACCAGCCGCCCGCCGCCAGCAGCGCCAGCACCGCCGGGAGCAGGATGACGGCGGTGACGATGCGGACGACGAGGTTTCGGTTCTTCTCGTTCACTTGGGAAGCTGTGCCGAGGTGAGCCCGAACCGGCGCTCGCGCTGCTGATACTCCAGCACGGCTTCCAGGAATTGCCGAGCCCGGAACTCGGGCCACAGCGTATCGACGAAGATGAACTCGGCGTAGGCCGACTGCCACAGCAGGAAGTTGCTCACCCGCGTCTCGCCGCTGGTGCGGATGACCAGGTCCACCGGCGGGAGCCGTCCGGTCCAGAGCGCCGAGGCGAAGGTCTCGATGTCCACCGGACCCGCAGGGAGCGACCCGTCGCGGGCCCGTCGGACGAGCGCGTCGGCCGCGGCCGCGATCTCCTCCTGCCCGCCGTAGCTCAGCGCCAGCGTGAGCACCATGCCCCGGTTGCGCGCCGAGGCCTCGCGGACCGCTTCCAGCGGAGCGCGGACGAAGCGCGGAAGGCGGTCCAGCTCGCCCACCGCCTCCAGGCGGATGCCGTTCTCGAGGATCTCCTGCCGCTCGGACTCGAGGTACTCGCGGAGCAGGTCCATCAGGCCCGCCACCTCGTCCACGGGACGCGACCAGTTCTGCGCCGAGAACGCGTAGAGCGTCAGCGCCTGGACCCCGATGCGGCGGGCGGTGCGGGTCACCTCGCGGACGCTGTTGCTCCCCTCGCGATGGCCCTCCAGGCGCGCCAACCCCTGCTCCTCGGCCCATCGCCCGTTGCCGTCCATGATGATGCCCACGTGGGCGGGCAGCGGTCGCTCTCGGACCTGCATCTCCAGCGGGTCGCGCTCCACGGCCGGCGCAGTCACGGCCTTGCACCGTACGCGACCGAGGTCGGAGCGTCCACGCGGAGCGTCATTCTCCGTCTTTCCCTCTCCAGAGCGCGATGCCGCCGAGCAGACCCGCGATGTTCGCTACCAGGTGGACCTCGGGAGGCAGCGAGATGTCGAGGTGCTTGGCGTTTCCACCTCCGAGGTACAGCCGCCGGGGGTTGAAGATCGGCAGCACCTGGGCGACCACCTTGCCGACCCGCCGGTTCCACCGCTTCTTCCCCACCGCCTCCAGCGCCTTCACGCCGATGTAGTCCTCGTACGTCTTGTGTTTCCGGAACGGGTGGTGGGCCAGCTCGATGTTGGGCACGTACACCCCGTCGTTGAACAGCGCGCAGCCCATGCCCGTCCCCAGCGTCAGCAGCATCTCCACGCCGCGGCCCTCCACCACGCCGTACCCCTGGAGGCCCGCGTCATTGAGGACCCGGGTCGGTCGCCGGAACCGGTCCTGCAGCGTGCGGGCCAGGGGGAAGCCGGCCCAGTCCGGATGCAGATTGGGGGCGGTGCGCGTGACTCCGTCCACCACCACCCCGGGAAAGCCCATTGACACCCGCTCGAAGGCCCCCAGCGGCTCGACCAGGGACCAGAGCGCCTGGAGGACCCTCCTGGGAGTGGCCGGGCGAGGTGTCTCCACCCGGACCCGCTCGGTGACGGGCTCGCCGGTGGAGTCGAGCACCAGGGCCTTGAGCCCGGTCCCGCCGACGTCGATGCACAGCGTCCGCGGTGTGCGGGGTTTCGGCAGCGCGCGTGTGGCTTGGGCCATGGATCGGCAATTTATTGCGTCCTAGGATTTCAGGTGCTTCCGGATGCCACCCAAGGTCATCGGCCCCTACCGCGTCCTGGACACGCTGGGCAGTGGAGGCGCGGGGACGGTGTACCGCGCGCTCGACCGCCGCACCGGTGATCCAGTGGCGCTCAAGCTGCTCTCCACCGGGCCGGCGCTCGATCCGCGCGCCGCGCGGCGCCTCGCTCGCGAGTTCGAGACCCTCGCCGAGCTGTCTCACCCCAACGTGGTCAAGGTCTTCGACACCGGGGTCCACCACGGCTACCCCTACCTCGCGATGGAGCTGGTGGAGGGGCTCACCCTCCGCAACTACCTCGAGCTCGACCTGAGCGGCGCCCCGGTGGTGCGCGCGGCGGGTCGCCAGCGTGACGAGCCCAGCGTGCCGTGGCACGACACCGACACCGGCGAGTGGGCGCCGGTGGCCTTCAGCCTCAGCGCCTTCTCCGAGGAGCCACCGAGCGAGGAGGTCTCCTACTCCACCGGCCCGGAGAGCGTTCGTGCCCTCGCGGACGCGGCCGACGAGCCGGACACCCAGGAGTCGCGCGAGGTCAGCGTGAGCGAGGCCCCCGACGCCCCGCCGGTGGAGCAGCCCCCGGCCGAGCCGGTGCCACGCCCTCCGGACCTCACCGCCCTCAACCGCCCCGAGCGGACCGGCCGGCTGAAGGACGCAATGACCCAGCTGGCGAGCGCTCTCAGCTACATCCACGGGCACGGGCTGGTGCACCGCGACCTCAAGCCGAGCAACGTGATGGTCGACGAGGACCGTCTCGTCCGGTTGATGGACTTCGGGCTGGCCAAGTTCCTCGCCGACGACGGCGCCGTCACCGCCGACGGGCGGCTGGTGGGCACGTTCCGCTACATGGCGCCGGAGCAGATCCTGGGCGAGGGGCTGGACGCGCGCGCCGACCTCTACTCGCTCGGCGTCATCCTCTACGAGATGCTCACCGGCAGGACGCCCTTCGACGCGCGCACCCCGCACGAGCTCTGGCAGAAGGTGCTGGAGACCGACGCCCTCCCCTTGCTGTCGATCAACCCCGGCGCCGACGCCGTCCTCGCCCGCATCGCGCACCGCCTCCTGCGAAAGGAGCCCTCCGAGCGGTTCCAGACCGCGGAGGAGGTCGCCGAGGCGCTGTCGGAGTGAGCGGGCAGCGGAGCCTCGAGGTGCCGGCGGACGCCGCCGGAAAACGGGTGGACGTGTGGCTCGCCGATGCCCTCGCCCTCCCCCGCGCGCGGGTGAAGGAGCTGCTCGAGCGGGGCGCGGTCCGCGTCGGCGGACGGCTCCCCCGGAAGGGCGACCGGACCGTCGCCGGTGCACGGGTGGAGGTGACGCTGCCCGACGACGATCCGCGCCCGGTGCCCCAGCCCGAGCTCCCCCTGCGGCTGCTCCACGTCGACCCGCAGCTCATCGCGGTGGACAAGCCGGCCGGGCTGCCGAGCCATCCGCTCGTGCCAGGAGAGCGCGGCACCGTCGTGAACGCGCTCGTCGCCCGCCACCCCGAGTGCGCCGACGCCTCGGCCGACCCGCGCGAGGGCGGTCTCGTGCACCGACTGGACACGCTCACCTCCGGCGTGCTCCTCGCCGCGCGCACCCCGGAGGCATGGCGAACCGTGCGCGAGGCGTTTTCCGGGCGCGAGGTGGACAAGCGTTACCTCGCGGTGGTCACCGGCCCGGTGGCCGACGACGGGGAGATCGACCTGCCGCTACGCCACCGCGGCGACCACGTCGAGCCGGCGCTGTCCGGCGGAGGACGCGAGGCGCTCACCGACTTTCACCTCCTGTCGCGCTCCGGGGACACCGCGCTCCTCGAGGTCCGTATCCGGACCGGCGTGCTGCACCAGATCCGCGCGCACCTCGCGGCCATCGGGGCCCCGGTCCTCGGCGACGCGGACTACGGGGGACGGCCCCATCCCGGGCTGGACCGCTTCTTCCTCCACGCCGCGCGGCTCGGGCTCGTACATCCCGCCACCGGGTCGCGGCTCGAGCTGGCCGCGCCGCTTCCGGACGACCTTCGCCGCGTCCTCGGCGCGCTCGGGCTTTCAGGCGGCGTCGACTGATGGACAGCGCTTGCCTGGCATGCCGCGTGCGGAGCGCAAGTCTGCACGGGCCTCGGTCCCGCCCCTACCCTGCTTCCCTGGAGGTTGGACTTGGACGACGCGCGAAGGTTCGGCCGCTACATCCGCCAGCTCCGGGAGGAACGAGAGCTGACCCAGAGTGAGCTGGCCACCCGAGCGGGTCTCGCGGTGGACAGCGTGCGGCGCATCGAGCGAGGTCAGCTGAGCCCTTCTCTGCGGAGCGTGGCGAAGCTCGCCACTGGGATGGAGCTCTCGCTTCACTCCCTGTTCGGGGGGTACGAGGCTCCTGGATCCTTCCTGGCAGACCGGATCTGCGATCTGCTCGCTCACCGGCCGCCCGAGGACGTCCTGTCCGCACGCCGGGTGATCGTCGCTCTGCTCGGAACCTGACGTTCTCCCGTTTCTGCTCATCCAGAGAGTCCGGGCGGGTCGATTTCCCGGGCTCGACCATGTCGGGGGACGAGGGGTCGGGCTGCCTCGAGGGGACGGGGCTCCGCGAAGTGTCCTCGACGGGCCGTTCCGCACCGCCTCCGGGATCTCGGGCGCTCTGGGGAGCCGCGGTGGGTCGAAGCCCCGGGACCCGCGCGGCCTGATCCGGGAAACCGAAGCGGTGCGCTTGGGGAACCATTTTGGAACGCTCGTCCGCTCGCCCGCGGGAGCGTGACCATACGAACCGTTCCCTCCGGTTTCCCGTGCGCGCTTCGAGAACCCCGTTGCCACGGTCCCCCGGGCGCGATGCCGCGGAGCACCCCGTTCGCCGTTCCAACCGGTTTCCATTCGGCCGGTTGAGAAGCATTTGGGAATGCCCGCAGCGTTCCAGAATGGCTCTCGAACCTCGAATGGGAAACCGGATGGAACGCTTCGGAAGGGCTGGGGGCCCCAGAGCATCCGGCGGTCCGTTCCAAGTTGATGCTGGAAGCCTGGATGGGAAACCGGATGGAACGGTGTGTCTGCTCACACCCGGGCGAGCGAGCGAACGAGCATTCCAAAAAGCTTCGGGAAACACGGCTCGTCCGCGCGGCCGACGGAGTCCAGGCCGGCGCATCGCCCGAGCGCGGGAAATCTCGGAGGCCGGTCGGGAAAACCGAAGGCACCCGCTACGCGCCGGTCACGCCTTCCCTCGGGGCAGCGGGAACCGGAGATCGGCATCGGTCCCGCGCGGTAGGGTCCCCTCCACCGCATGCGGGCCATCCTCCACGTGGACATGGACGCCTTCTACGCGTCCGTCGAGCAGCGCGACCGGCCCGAGCTCCGGGGGAAACCGGTCGTCGTCGGGGGGCACCCGCGCCGCGGGGTGGTCCTGGCCGCGAGCTACGAGGTGCGGCCCTTCGGCGTGCGGAGCGCGATTCCCATGGCCCGCGCGCTCGTGCTCGCGCCCGGAGCCATCGTGGTGCCCCCGCGCTTCTCGGCTTACTCCGAGGCCAGCGAGCAGGTCTTCGCCCTCCTCGAGCGCTACACGCCGCTCATCGAGCCGCTCTCGCTCGACGAGGCCTTCCTCGACGTGACGGCGTCGCAGACGCTCTTCGGCTCACCGGCCGAGATCGCCGCGCGGCTGCGCCGGGACATCGCCGACGAGGTGCACCTCCCGGCGTCGGCCGGCATCGCCTCGAGCAAGTTCGTGGCGAAGATCGCCTCGGACCTCGCCAAGCCCGACGGCCAGCGAGAGGTCCGTCCGGAGGAGACCCGCGCGTTCCTCGCCGCGCTCCCGGTCTCGCGCCTCTGGGGCGTGGGCCCCAAGCTGGAGACCCGGCTGAACCAGCTCGGTCTCCGCAAGGTCGGTGACCTCGCCAGGGCCGACCCGGGATGGCTCACCGCGCGCCTCGGCGACACGGGCGCTCACCTCGCGGCGCTCGCCCGCGGCGAGGACGATCGCCCCGTCGTTCCCGACCGCAGCAGCAAGAGCATCGGCTCGGAGGACACCTTCGAGGAGGACGTGGCGGACCTGGAGGTGCTCCGGCCGCGCCTCCACGCCCAGGCGCTCCGTGTGGCGCGACGGCTGCGACGGGCTGGCCTTCGCACGCGGGTCGTGCAGCTGAAGCTCAAGCTCGACGACTTCACCCTCCAGACCCGGCGCTGCACGCTCGAGCGACCGACCGACGACGGGCAGGAGCTCTACCGCCACGCGCTGGCCCTCCTCGAGCGAGCGCCGCTGGAGCGGCCGGTCCGGCTGACCGGGGTGTCCGCTCAGGAGCTGGACGGGGTGGGCGAGGCGCAGCTCGGCCTGTTCGGCGAGCCGCCGCGGCGGTCCGAGGCGCTGAACCGGGCGCTCGACGCGATCGCCGACCGGTTCGGGCGCGGCGCGGTCGCCCCGGCCGACGTGCTCAGCCTTCAGGAAGGCGATCCGGACGACGAGCTCCGCGCCCAGGCCGGCGCATCGCGCCTCGACCTCCCGGCTGGCGGGACCGATCCGAAGCGGTGACCGACGGGCGTCAGGAGCCTGGCGGGCCCAGAGGTCCCTTCACCCCGAACCGGGTGCGCAGCTCCTGGAGCCACTCGTCCTTCTGGCGGAAGCGGTGCCGCACCGTGTGCGAGCCGCGCGTCTCCATCCGGTAGCGCTCGGTCACGGTGCTCCGCCCCCACGGACGGGCGAGGGTGAAGACCGTGTGGTTGGTGAAGGGGGAGTCGGGGCTCTCCTGGTGCCAGTGGAACATCCCCGAGAACTCGGAGAGCGCCCGCGGCCGCAGCGACACCCGGTAGAGGGGGCGCCAGTGCCCCGGCACGACGGAGTGATCGAGCTGCACCTCGCCACCGTCGGGAGAGAGCCGGTAGGCGCCGCTCACGTCGCTTCGCTCCGTGGAGGGTAGCGGCAGCGGCGCGCGGAAGGAGTCGCCGTAGCCGACGTCGACCAGGTAGTCGCCCCCGTCGATGCGCACGTGCAGCGCCAGATGGTCGTAGTCCGGGCCCCAGCTCCGGATGGGCTTGCGCCAGACCTTCCCCGAGAGGAGCGCGACGTCGAAGCCGAGGCGTTCCAGCGCCCAGCCGAAGAGGCCGTTGAGCTCGTAGCAGTAGCCTCCCCGGTTCCGGCGGACGATCTTCTCCCAGGCGTGATCGATGTCGAGCGCGATGGGGACCCGCCAGTGGATGTCGAGATTCTCGAACGGCACCGTGGTGAGACACCGGCGCTGCAGCCGTCTCAGGAATGGAACCGACGGACGCTCGCGCCGGATCGCCAGGTGCTCGAGGAACGACCCGAGCTCGGCCTCACCGAGCGTCGCCGGAATGGGCGACCGCGGTCGGGAGTGCCCGAAGGGTGCGTCGAGGAAGGTCGGGTTCAGCACGGGAGGCGCTCCAGATGACGCGGAACGAGGCGCCGCGCAACTTCAAGGTCTTGACTCGGGGCGTCAGGGTCAGCTGCCTGCGCCGGGGGGCGGGCCGGCGCGCGGCCCCTTCCTGCGACGGCGGCGGCGGCGACGGCCACCCTCGGCCGGTGCACCCCCGGCTGCCGGCGCCGGAGCGCCGCCCGATCTCCAGGCCTCGAGCTCCGCGCGATGCTCGCCGGTCGCTTCCACCGAGAGCTCGAAGACGGTGAGCGCCTCCTGGAACAATGGGTGGCGCCGGAAGCTGGCGAGCCCGCCGCGGCGACGACGCTGGCCGGAGAGCGTGGCCTGCGCGAGCAGGATCATCCGGCACCGCTCGGCGATGCGGCGCGGAAGGCGCGCGGTGCGAACCAGCTCTTGAAGGAGGTCCTCGATCGCCGGTGGAACGGAGGGAGCGACCTCCTCGGCGTCGGTGCGTGGTGCCGTGTCGCTCTCGCCCGTGGTCGCGGCGACGGGCTCCGCCCGGGGCGGGGGCGGCGGCGCCGAGCGGAGCAACGGGAGCAGCAGCGTCGCGAGGAGCACCGAGTCCTCGAGCACCGCGCCCGACCGAACGCGCGCGTCGAGCCGCTCGGCGTGCGCGCGGAGGAGCTCCGCCCCCTCCGCGCCGCGCTCCTTCAGCCAGCCGTCCACCGGCGGGAGCAGGAACTTCAGGGCGTCGAGAGCGGAGAGCAGATGCAATCCGCCGGCGCTCACGCCGCCGCGGAGGATGCGGAAGGTGTCCTCCAGCAGCCGGGGCGGCGCGCAGCGCGGGATGTCCTCGACCGCTCCCTCCATCGCGGCGTAGGTCCGCGACTCGATGTCGAAATCCAGGCGACAGGCGAACCGGACCGCGCGGAGGATGCGCACCGGATCCTCTCGCAGGCGGATCTCCGGGTCGCCGATGGTGCGCACCTCGCGCAGACGCATGTCGCGGAGCCCGCCCACGAAGTCGATCACCCGTCCCTCGGCGACGTCGTAGAACAGCCCGTTGATGGTGAAGTCGCGCCGCCGCGCGTCCTGCTCCGCGGTGCCGAACACGTTGTCGTCGCTGATGAGGAGGTCGTCCTTCTCCTCACCCTCCGCGCCGTGATCGGACCCGTCCTCCAGCTCGCTGGGATTGGCGCGGAAGGTGGACACCTCGACGATCTTCCCGCCCTTGAAGTACACGTGCGCCAGGCGGAAGCGGCGTCCGATGAGGCGGCAGTTGCGGAAGATGCCCCGCACCTCGCTCGGAACCGCGCTGGTCGCGACGTCGAAGTCCTTCGGCGTCCGCCCGGCGAGGAGGTCCCGGACGCAGCCGCCCACCAGGTAGGCCTGGTGCCCGTACTGCAGCAGTCGGTTCACGACCTTCAGTGCGTCCGGGTCGAGCTTGCGCGGGTCGATGTCCGGCGCGTGGTCCCTCGGGACCGGCGCGGTCGGGTCGAGGTGGTCGGCGTCGCTCTCCCACAGCGTCGGCGGGACCGGCTCCGGCTCCTTCTCGTCGTGAGGCGGCGGCGGCTCGGGGACCGGACCGGCGAGCGGGTCGGTCCCGTCCTCGTCGTCCTCGGACTCGTCGTCGTCCGCCTCCAGCTCCTCGCCGGGCTCCAGCTCCGGGTCACCGGAGTCCTCGAGCGTCGCATCCTCGGCGGGTGCGGTGGAGGTGGGACGTGGTGGTGCGGTGGGATCGTCCGTCATCAGCGATTGACGCCCCCGGTCGGGGCGGGCTTTGAAGGGCACGCGTCTATACCATGCGAACGCTCCTGACGGGCGCTACCGGACTCATCGGAGCAAATCTCGTCCGTTCCCTCCTCCGGGCCGGCGAGCGTCCGCGCGTCCTGCTGACACCCGGGTCCGACGCCCGCTCCCTCGGCGGGCTGGACGTGGACCGGGTGTCCGGGGACGTCCGCGACGCGCACTCGCTGTCCAAGGCGATGGCCGGGATCGACCAGGTGTTCCACGCCGCGGGGCACGTCCGCTTCGACGACGCGGGACGATTGCTTCTCTGGACCATCAACGTGGAGGGCACGCGGCAGGTCCTCCAGGCGGCGCGCAGCTCGGGGGTGCGCAGGCTGGTGCACGTGTCGTCCAGCGTCGCCATCGGGCACGGGACGCTGGACCGTCCGGCGACCGAGGAAGGCCCTCCGCCGGAGCGCAGCACTCCCTACGCCGAGAGCAAGCGCGCGGCGGAGGAGCTCGCGCTGGGCGACTGGGGCGACCTCCAGGTCGTGGTGTGCAACCCGACCTTCGTCGTCGGCGCGTACGGGACGGGGGCGACGAGCGCCGAGGTGGTGCGGCTGGTGGCGTCGGGGCTGGTGAAGGCCTACCCGCCCGGCGGCGCGAACTTCGTGAACGCGGACGACGTGGCCGACGGGCTCACCCTCGCCATGCGCGCCGGCCGGCAGCGGACCCGCTACATCCTCGGCGGCGAGAACCTCACCCACCGCGACTTCCTGTCGCAGATCGCCGAGGAGTGCGGACAGGGCGCGCCGCTGCTGCCGCTGCCGGACTGGGCCGCGCGGACGCTGGGCCGTGCCGGCGACGTGCTGGGCGCGCTCTCCTCGGCACGGCTGGGCTGGGTGAACACGCCGTTCCTGCGGCAGCTGTTCGAGCCCACCTACGTGAGCTCGGGGCTGGCCCAGCGCACGCTCGGGTACCGGCCACGTCCGGTGCGGCACGGCATCCGGGACGCGCTCCGCTGGTACCAGGAGCAGGGACTTCTTCCGCGCGACCGGCCGCTGACGCCACGCGGAGTGCTGCTCAGAAGCTGATCGGCCGGCGAACGACGTCCACCGTCGTGGTGGTTCCATCGGCCCGTCGCACCTCGAGACGAACCATCGTCCCATCCTCACCGCGCAGCCGGGAGATGGCGTCCACGAAGCCGAGCTCGGCGATGGTCTGGCCGTCGACCCGGAGCACCACGTCGCCGGGACGGAGCCCGGCCGCCGCTGCGCCACCCGAGGCGACGAGGTTGCCGAGGACGAGCCCGCCGTCGTCGTTGCGGTTCACGACCGCGCCGATGCCCACGAGGTCGGTCGCCGGCGACCCGTCCGTCGCCACCGGACGCAGGGAGACCGTGACCTCGGTCCGGCCGCGCGGAAGGGTGACGATGCGGCGGTTGTAGCCGTCGGCCTCGACCGCGACGCTGACCGGCGTGTCGGGGAGGCCCTCCAGCGAGAACCGTCCGTCCGGGCCGGTGAAGGTGCCGGTGCGCACCAGGACCGAGTCCTCCCCGGGCGAGGATTCCATCGCCACGCGGGCGCCCGGCACCGGCTGCTGGCTGTTCGCGTCCTTCACCACGCCCTGGAGCCCGCGGCCGGTCCGGAGCCGGATGTCCTTCTCCACCCGCGCCGCCGGAGTCGCCGGGAGATCGACCCGGACCCGGTCCGACGGACCGCTGTCCGCGGAGAGCGCCTGCAGCTCCCACGCACCCGCGCTCAGCCCACGCACCTCCCACCGGCCCTCCGGATCGACGATGGACAGCGTGCGCGCGGGCTCGGGCCGGCGCAGGCGCACCAGCTGCAGCGCGAACGCCGTCGCCGGGCGCCCGTCGGCGTGGAGCACCCGCCCGGCCAGCACGCCGCCCGGGCGCACGGTGAGTTCCACCTCGGTCGTGCCCGCCTCGACTGCGACCCGATCGGACAGGAGGTCTCCGGCCGACGCCTGCGCCCAGCCGAGCTGTGCCGGCACGCCCTCGAAGCGGAAGCGGCCCTGGCCGTCGGTCGTCACCGGTGCCGGGAGGACCGCGTTGCCGCCTCGCCCTCGCCCGTGGCCGGCGCCGAGCGTCACCACCGCGTCGGGCACGGGGACCCCGTTCGCCTCCACCACCCACCCGGCCAGCACGCGGTCCGGCGGCGCATCCTCCGGCAGGCGTGAGAGGCGGAGGGTGACGGTGCGCGTCCGTCCGCTCCCCCGCAGCGGCTCGGCGGCGGAGGAGAACCCGGCGGCGTGGGCGACCACCAGGCCCTCCGGCGGTGCGCCACCGGAGAACGCGCCCTGGGCATCGGTGGTCCAGCTGCGCTCGGGGCCGAGCAGGCCCGGCTGCGCACCCGGGACGCGGAGGGCGACGGTGGCCCCGGCGATGGGCGCTCCGCCGTCCGCGGCCTCGACCCGGCCACTCAGCCGCACCTCGGGATCGAGCGGAACGACGAGCTCCGGCGTGCCGGCCGGCGCCGGGGCGACGAGCCGGATGGGGCTCTGTCCCCAGGCCGGGCCGAAGGGGACGAAACCCTCGGCGAGCACCGCGGCGAGCTGGTGAGGCCCGACGCGCGAGGGCACGAGCCGGAAGCGGCCGTCAGGGCCGGAGCGCACCGAGGTCGCGCCCTCCGGCGCGAGGAAGGTGACCTCGGCGCCGACCACCGGCCGGCCGTCCTCCGACGACACGATGCGCCCGGTGAAGGGAGCGAGCGCCGCGGGACGCTCCGCCGCGGGCGGCTCGGGCGCGGGGCTCGACGGCCCGGCGGGCCGCCCCGGCGTCGGCGACGCAGGGGAACGGCGCTCGGTGGACGCAGCCGGTGCGGCCTCGTCGGGAGCCTCCGCCTCGGGTCTCCGGAGGAGGAGGAGCACCGCGGCCACCACGACCAGCAGGACGGCGAGAAGGGGCCAGCGGCGACGACGGGACGGAGGAGGCACGACCAGGGAGGAGCCTGCCCGTCGTGGCAGCGCCACTCAAGCCCGGGTCAGGGACGTTTCCGCGCGCGGTGGGTCCGGGGACGGGCGTCGTCGAGGACGCTCAGGTAGTCGATGGTGCGCGCCTCTGGCGGCGGAGGCGGAGCCCCCAGCGCTGCGATGCGCCGGGTGAAGGCCTTGACGATGTCCGGGAGCGGCCGGAAGGCCTGGAGCACCTTATCCGGTCCCTGCAGCGCGCCCTCCAGCGCCTGGAGCAGCGGCGCCGCGACCGCCTGGAGCGGAAGGCCGCGGCGGACCAGGTCCTGGAAGGAGTTGCTCAGGGTCAGGAGGTTGTGCCCCGCGGTCTGCACCATCTCCACCGCCACCCGGGCGACCTGCGCCGCGGTGAGCTCTCCGTCGGCGAGGAGGACGAGCGCCGCCTGGAAGTAATTGAAGATGGGAACGACCCGCGGGCCGTAGCGCGCGAAGTAGGCCGGCGGGGTCAGCCGGTCGAGGTGGATGAAGATGCGGCGCACCGGGTCGGCGCGCGGAACTGCCCGCCAGGCGGTGACGATGCGGGCGCGGTCGTCGGGATAGACCTGCGCCGCCTCGAGCACCTGACCGAGGACCGTCTCGTCCACTCGCCCCGCGAGGAGGTCGGCGTAGAGCGAGTAGATGAACGCGTCCGCCTCGGCGTCGTCGCCGAAGAGCACCTCCTCCGCCTCGACCGGGGCGTGGATCCGGCTCTCCAGCAGGACCGGCAGCTTGTAGCCCACCTGCCCGCGCAGGGCGCGGAAGCGGCCCCGGAGGAGATTCCGCACGTTGTCCTTGAGCACCAGCTCGTCCCAGGCGACGCCGTCGAGCTTGAGCTTCGCCTCGAGCACGTTGCGCATCTGGGTGGGGCTGCCGGAGATGATGGAGAGGCGGGAGTCGCCCTGCGCCCGGAGCTCGCGGATCAGCGCCGCAGCGCCCGGGACCGCCTGCTTCTCGCTCGCCTTCTGCAGCGCGGTCCGGACCAGCTGGCGAAAGCTGTCGAACTCCGTCTGGAGGTAGGTCTTGTCGAGGTCCCAGCGGTAGATGCGACGAGGCGGCCGCGGGTCGATGCGGTCCGGAAGTGCCATCGGTTAGGTGCCGGGAGACAGCCCCTCCCGGATGGCCCGAGCGAGGTCGGAGGTCACCGCCTTGGCCGCGACCTTGCCGGCGTTGGCGATGGCCCGCGCCTTCGAGCGGCCGTGGGCCTTGATGAACAGCCGGTCGAATCCGAGGATCGGCGCGCCGCCGTACTGCTGCCAGTCGGTGACGTCCTTCAGCTGCCGCAGCCCGTTGCTGAGCATGGCCAGGCCCAGCTTCCAGCGCAGCGCCGAGTGGTACGCGTAGTTGGCCAGCTCCACCACCGTCTCCGCGACGCCCTCGAGCATCTTGAGGCAGACGTTGCCCACGAAGCCGTCGCAGCAGATGACGTCGGCCGTCCCCTTGGGGATGTCGACGCCCTCCACGTTGCCCACGAAGCGGATGCCCGGGTGCTGGACCAGCCTGGCGTGGGCGTCCACCACTCTCGGCGGCCCCTTGGTGGACTCGGTGCCGTTGGAGAGGAGGGCCACCGAGGGGTTCGGGTTCTTGCTGATGATGCGGGCGTAGGCCGAGCCCATGATGGCGAAGACCACGAGGTCCTCGGCCGTGGCGTCCACCGTGGCACCCACGTCGAGGATGAGGCTGAACGGATCCTGCTTGCTGCCGTGCCAGGTCCGGGTCGGATAGACGCTGGCGAGGGCGGCGCGCCGCACGCCGGGGATGAGCTTGAACGTCCGGGCGCAGGCCAGCACGCCGGCGCCGGTGTTCCCCGCGCTGACCACCGCGTCGGCCTCGCCCTCGGCCACCAGGCGGGCTGCGACCAGGACCGAGGCGTCGGGCGTGCGACCGAGGGCCTCGGAGGGCTTCTCGTGCATGCCGACGAACTCGGGGGCGTGGTGGACGCTGATGCGCTCGCCACTGTGGCGGGTCTCGGCCAGGATCGCGTCGATCTGCTTCGCGTCGCCCACCAGGAGCGCGTGGACGTGCGGCGCCTCGAGCGAGAGCGCGGCGGCGCCCTGGACGATCTCCGCCGGGCCGTGGTCGCTTCCCATGACGTCGAAGGCGATGGTGGTGGCTCGGGGCGCCATGGGAGACGGAGGACTGTACCGTGGGTCACGAGGGTCGTCGCCCTCAAGCGACCGGCCTGACGGGGTCAGCGCCCGGACGTCGGCACCGCCGCGGACGTTCGCCGCGTCAGGAGCCAGTAGGCCGGGAGGCCAGCCAGCAGCACTGCAAGGCCGATGGCGGTGTTGGTCGGGTAGGCCCTCACCGTGGAGAGCACCACCAGCGCCGAGACGAGCACGAACCCCCCGGTGGTCCAGGGGTGCCCGGGGACGGGGAAGCGGATGTCGCTCAGGTCGCCGCCGATGCGCCGGCGGCGGAGCACGAACAGCGAGGCGGCGGAGAGGCCGAAGAACACCCAGTCGGCGAACACCACGTAGCCGAGGATCTGATCGTACCGGCCGGAGAGCGCCACCGCGGTGCTGGTCGCGGCCAGGACGAGGATGGCCACCACCGGCGCGTGCGTCCGGCGCGAGACCCGCGCCACGCTCCGGAAGAAGAGCCCGTCGACGGCCATCGCGAAGTAGACCCGGGGCATGGTGAGCAGCGACTGGCTGAGGAAACCCAGGGTGGAGATGGCGATGCCGAGGGCGATGAAGGTGGCACCCCGCTGGCCCAGCGTCCGACGCATCAGAGCCGAGGCGGGCGTCTCGGTGGCGGCCAGCCCCGCGGGGCCCAGCCCGGCCAGGCAGACCCAGCTCACCCCGACGTAGAGGACGATGACCGTCACGACTCCCGCCACGAGCGCCCGGGGCATCGTCCGCCGCGGGTCACGGACCTCCGAGGCGATGAAGCAGGTCGTCTGCCATCCGCCGTAGGCGAAGAGCACCGGCACCATCGCGCCACCGAAGGCCAGCAGCCCGTCGGGAGGTGCCGCCACCGCCGACGGCGGCGGCCGGTGGAAGAGCCAGCCCAGCACGATGAGGGCCGCCAGCGCCCCGACCTTGAGCACCATCAGGACGCCCTGGACCAGGCTGCCGCTCCGAACGCCGAGACAGTTGATCGCCGCCAGCCCGACGATGGTGACGATGGCCAGCGCGGTCTCGCCGATGGGAGCGCCGGTGAGCTCCAGCGCGTACCGGGCGAAGGTGACCGCGACCGCCGCCACTCCACCGGCGTTGATGACCAGGAGCATCGCCCAGCCACAGAGGAAGGCCACCAGCGGATGGAAGGCCTCCCGGAGATAGGCGTACTGGCCTCCCACCGCCGGCATCCGCTCCGACAGCTCGGCGTAGATGAAGGCGCCCACCAGGGCCACCACCCCCCCCACGACCCACGCCCCGAGGATGAGCGGCGCGGAGTGCACGTGCTGGGCGACGACGGACGGGTTGACGAAGATGCCCGAGCCGACGATGCCGCCCATGACCAACAGGGTGGCCTCGAAGAGGCCGATCCGCGCCACGAGGCCAGGATGGCCCTCTGCCAAGGCGGTTCCCTCCCGCCCGGGCGACCCGGGCGCTACTTCGCCGCTGGCGCGCTCGCGTCGGAGACGTTCTGGTTCGCCGTCTTCCGCTCGATGCAGCCCTTGGTGAGCGTGTACTGGTAGGTGCCCAGCTCGTCGCGCCAGAACTCGCCCTGGAAGGGCCAGTAGAGCTGGTCGTCGTTCACCGCCACCGAGTACCGGTACTTCTTGATGATCGCCCGGCGACCACCGGCCTGGAGCTGCTCCTCCAGGAACTCCTTCTCCTTGGTGGTGGTCTCGAACTTGATGCGCTCGCCGTTGCCCAGGAGGGTGCGGAGCTCGCTCTGCTCCTGCTCCAGCTTGGCCTTGGCCATGAGCCCGGCCTTCTGGATCAGCGCCGCCCGCTGCTTCTTGAGCGAGTCCTGGAGGTGCTTGGCGAGGTCGGTGTTGTTCAGGCTGGGGTGGCTCTTCTCCGAGTCGAGCTCGTTCTCCAGCTCGATGATCGACTCGTTGGTGTTCTTGAGGTCCTTGTCGCTCAGGGCGAGCTTCAGCACCCGCTCGAGGATGAGGTCCGGGCTCTGGCCGGCCTTCTTCGCGGCCCGGTTCTTCTTCTGGATGTCGGCGAGGACCGCGTAGTAGTCGGCCGCCTCCATGTTCTTCTTGGTGAGGTCGTCCAGCGCGTCGTAGACCGGCTTGTAGCGGCGCTCGAACTCCCGGACGATGGCCGTCGACTCCGCGTAGCGGCAGTTCTCGTAATAGATGACTGCCTTGAGGATCAGCGCCTCGGGGAAGTACTCGTCGCGGAAGAAGGGGCTGGAGAGAGTGATGAGGTTGCCCAGCGCCTGCTCGTACTGGCCGATGCGGTAGTTGGCCCAGGCGGACTCGAACAGCGCCTCGAGCCACTGCGGCTTCCCGCGCTCGATCTTCGCGTAATAGTAGAGGGCGTAGCGGTTCTGCCGCGCGCCGTAGTGGATGCGCGCCAGCTGCATGAACGCGAGGTCCCGGGTCGCGTCCGCCACCTTCGCATCGGCGGGAGTCCGGCTCGCGTCGGGCCGGGTGACCCGGACGACCTCCTTCATCGCCTCGAGCGCCTGCGGCATGTTGCCGTCGCGGAACCAGGTGAGACCCTCGAGGTACTTGGCCTGAGCGTAGAACCGGTCGCTCTTCGGGATCTTCGCCGTCAGCTTCCGCGCGTCCTCGAACGACTTGGCCGCCTCGGGCTTCTGCTCCACCGTGTCCAGGGCCCTGCCGCGCACGAAGTAGTAGCGCGCGAGGAGGTAGTGGAACTCGTCCTGGTAGCGCTCCGGCCAGTCGGCGTTGGCGTAGCGCGCGACCTCGTCGAGGATCACCGACTCGTTCACCGTCTTGTGGCTGATGAAGAAGAGCCACTCCAGCGACTTGCTGAAGAACCTGGTGTCCTTGCCGCGGGCGAGGATCTGGCTGAACTCCCCGAGGGCCGCGTGGTACTGGCCCATGCGGTAGAGCGTCTTCCCGAGGAGGTATTGCGACTCGAGCTGGAGCGGCGCCATCTTCGGGTCGTTCATCAGCTCCCAGGCGGCGAGCGCCGCCTTGTCGTACTCGCCGCGATTGAAGGACGCGTTGGCCGCCTCGAGCCGCTGCCGGTCCGCGGTGCGGCCGGTGACGTCGAGCGCCTCGAAGGTGGTGGTGGGCGCGGTCCCCTTCTTCGACGGAGGAGGGGGCATCGGCATCGGCTGGGCAGGGGCCTGCTGCGCAGGCGCGGGCTTGGACAGGTCGAGCCCGAGGTCCTGCTGGGCGGGCGCGGTGGCCTTCGCGGGCGCCGCCGCCGGAGCGGTGGTGGCCGGCGTGGTCGCGCTCGCCGGCGTCGCGGTGGGGGTCTTCGACGGGGCCGACTTGCTGGAGCTGCTGCTCTTCTTGGCAGGCTTCTTCTTCGGCTGCTGCGGCGAGTCCAGGCCCTGGAACGTCTGGCCCGACGCGGCGCCGGCGATCGCCAGCGAGAGGAGGAGAGCGTGGGGGCGGAGCGAACGGAACATGTCGACGTGCCCTCCCTAGCCCTCGGTGAAGCTGTTGGGGATGAAGAACGACAGCCCGATGTCGAAGAAGAGCTGGTTCCGGATCTGGTACGAGGCGCCGGTGGTCTCGGTCGCGCCCTTGGTCTTCTCCCGGTAGATCGCGTCGCGCAGCTCGAAGCGCAGGGCCATCCAGCGGTTGAAGATGAACCGCATCCCCAGTCCAGCCTCGCCGCCCACCGCCCAGGCGGAGCTGCTGCCCGCGGCGTTGGCGTCCTTCGGCGCCTGGTACTGGATCGCCGTCGGTCCGGCGATCAGGTACAGGTTGAAGTGGGCGAAGCCCTCGGCGAGGAGCGAGATCTTCCCGTAGAGCGGCGCCCACTCGAAGTCGAGGGCGGTGACGATCTTGATCTGTCCCGGCCCCTTGCCGTCGAGCTCCTCCTTGCTGGGGCTGCGGCACGCCTCGTTCGGCGGGCAGATCTGCGCGGAGCCGCTGACCGAGGTGAAGGCGTAGCCTCCGCGGAGCCCGAGGCCGATGGTCTCGGTGAAGTGGTAGGTGAAGGTCGCCCCCACCACGTACTTGCTCCAGAACGCGTCACGGAAGCTGAGGCTGAAGGTGGGCGCGATCTCGAAGCGGCGCGCCATGAGGAAGGTGTGGCCGGTGACCGGCGGGATCCGGTCCTTGAGCGGACCGATGTCGCGATCCAGGGCCGCGGTGTCGCCGGCCTCGGAGGAGGGGGCGAGATCGGGCTGCGCCGCTGGCTTCGCGGGCGCCGGCGCCGGCGCCTGCGCCCGGGCGACCGGGGCGAGCGCGAGCAGCAGCAGGACGACGAGTCGGGAGCTCACTCGGACTCCCTCCCGGTGCTGCGGAAGGGCAAGAACAGCGAGAGGCCGGCGTGCAGGGCCAGGATGTTCTGGATGGCGCCCTTGTTGGTCCCCGCCGGCTGGTCCACGTAGCTGGTGTTGATGAGGGCGATGTTCACGCTCAGCCAGTCGGTGGTCATGAAGCGCAGGCCGAGACCGAACTCGCCGGCGATGTTCGGGCCGCGCGTCGGTCCGCTCGGGTTCTTGGAGTCGAGCGGCGTCGAGGAGGTGTCGCTCCACAGCGCGCCCAGCCCGGCGAGGATGAATCCGTCGAAGTGGATGATGGTGTTGAAGATGGTGGCCTTGCCGTAGATGGGACTCCACTCCACCGCCCCGAGCACCGACCACTTGGGCACCGAGTAGAAGATGCGGCTCTGGAAGTTGGCCTTCGCGGTCCGCACGTCGTCGGTGGGGAGCAGGTCGTAGATCGACGCGTGCACCGCCACTGCCAGCGTGTCGGAGAGGAAGAACGAGCCGCGGAGGCTGCCGCCCCACTTCGAGTAGTACGGGTCGTTCACCGAGACGAAGATGGTGGGGAGGAGCTCGAAGCGGTGGGTCTTGAGGAAGACCTTCCGCTGGATGCTCTTCACCCGGTCGTCCTCGACCAGCGACTGCTCGTCGAGCACTGGCGTGTCCTTCACCTTGTCGCTGGGAAGGACCACCGTCGAGGCCGCCGGCTTCTTGGCCTCCTCGGTGAGATCGAGCCCGAGGCCCTCGGTGGTGGGCTCGGGTGGCTTCTCCTGCGCGGCGCCAGGCGCCGGCGTCGGCTGCGGTGGGGGCGGCGTCGGGGCCTGCGCGTGCGCCGAAGGCGCGAACACGAGGAGCAGGCACGTGACCGCTGCCAGGGGTCGCGTCAAGTTGAAGAATCTCCGTCCGGGACTACGGTGCGGTCGTGCTCGCATCCGTCGATGGCAACGCTGAGCGCGGACTCTACCATCGTTCCGTTCTCACGGAAGTGCGCGACGCCGCACCAAAGGTGGGACGTTCGTAGACACAGGCGCCATCGCACGCGAGCGCGTGCGACGCTGACCTCGGTGACCGTTGTGCTACCGTGCCGGGACGAATGGCTGCATCCCTCCGCGCGCGCGCGTTCCTTGCTGTCGTAGTCGGCGCAGTTGCTCTCTCGATGATGGCGTGCAAGGCCGACACGGACCTCGGCAAGCCCGGATGCCACCTCCTCAAGGCGCTCCCGGACGGCGGCGCGACCAACGTGATCGTCGCCGAGCTCAGCGCCGGCAAGGACTTCCTGAGCTTCGGCTCGGTGGAGTGCGAGGATCTGATCTGCGTCCTCGATCAGAACGGGGTGGCCGACGTGCTGGCCCAGGCCACCGCGAACCCGGCGGTGCTCGGCGATCCGGCCGTCGGGTACTGCAGCCACGCCTGCGCCCAGGGCAACACCACCGGGTGCACGCCGCAATTCCAGGATCTGCAGAACGACCCGACCCTGACGATGAGCTGCCGGCCCCTGGTGCTGGACGACGACACCATCGCCGAGATCTGCAAGGACCCGGTGAAGTGCCAGGAGTACTTCAACAACAGCCGCTCGGCGTTCTTCTGCGCGCGCGGCGGCGACGGCGGCACCGGAAGCTGAGCGGGATCGCCCCCGTCGGCTAGGGCTGGCCGGGGCGAGTCTTCAGCGGACCTTCGAGCTCGACGGTCGAGCCGGCGCGCACCCCGTTCTTCGAGGCCCAGCCACCCGGCACCTCGAGCACGTAGAGCGACGGCTTTCCCACCGTGCGCGAGGTCAGCGTCCGCGGCTCGGCCCACTGCACCACGCCCACCACGCGCATGGCCTTGTCGATGAACACGAGATCGAGCGGGATGAGCGTGTTGCGCATCCAGAAGCTCTGGACCACCTCGGCGGGGAAGATGAAGAGCATCCCCGTGCCGTCGGGCAGCTCGCTGCGCCACATCAGGCCACGGGTGCGGAGCGGGGTGTTGTCGGCGATCTCCACGGCGAGCCGGTGCGCGCCCCCGAAGGCATCCCGCACCACCAGCGCGCCGCGATCCGGCAGCGGGCCGTCGTAGGTCTCGGTCGTGGGGTCCACCATGGTGGAGCGAGGAACCGGCTTGTTCGCACCGGCCGGCCCGGAGACCAGCAGGAAGGCGACGAGGAGCGTCTTCATTCTCCGCCCGCCTTGTTCAGCAGCCGGAGCGTCAGCTCCCGCCCCAGGCTGTCGCTCATCAGCCGTTCCACCACGTCCTCGAAGGCGAAGCGTTGCGTGTCGTCCGCGTAGACGAACCGGATGCCCATGCCCGCATCGTCACCCTCGGCGTTGCTCCACGCCACCTCGCCCAGCAGCTCGAACGGCTCGTCACGCCCGGGAATGGACAGCTTGAAGAGAAAGCGAGTCCCCACCGGCAGGGGCTTGCGCGTCTTGATGAACGTGCCGCCCTTGCTGATGTTCCGGGTGTAGTCGGCGAAGAAGCTGTTCAGCTTCTTGTAGTCGACCTTCAGCTCGATCGGCGCCCGCGGGTGGGTGCGCCCTTCCGTCTTTGGTTCCGTCACTGGGCCCGAGGCCGGAGTATACGGACATCCGATGCCGCCCGTCGTGCGCTCGGCCGGGGATCTGCTTCGACGACCCGGAGGGTGGGTCCCGGCGGCGGTGGTGGCTGCCGGAGGCTCGCTGGGGGTGCTCCTTCCCCTGTTCGAGCTGCCTGGTCTCGAGCTGGGCCTCCTCGTCGCGACGCTCTGCACGCTCCTCGGCGGCTGGACCGGCGCCACCGCCGCGGAGGAGCTCCGCAAGGCGCCGCGAACGAGCGTGCCGCGCGTCCCCTCGCCGGGGCCCGGGGTCGCCGCGGCCAGGGCCGTCGGCGCCGCGACCCTCGTCCTCTGGGGCGCGGCCGTGGTTCCGTTCCTCGGCGCGGTGCTCCGCGCGCTGCTCACCACGCGCTGCGACCCGTTCGCCCAGGCTGCCTTCTTTCCGTTCCTGGTGTTGCCCGCTGGCATGCTCGCCGCGGCGGCGGGGACCTTCTGCCGCACCGCGTTCCCGGCCCCCAGCCGCGCCATTGCGCTGTACGTCCTGCTCCTCCTCGCGTCGCTGGCGTGGACGGTGTGGCCAGTGGTGCTCGGGCCGCAGGTGTTCGCCTTCAACTTCTTCCTCGGGATGTTTCCCGGCCCGCTCTACGACGAGGCGCTGGTGCTCCCGGCCTCTCTGGTGTGGTTCCGGCTGGAGACCGTCCTCTGGGCAGTCGCGCTCGGGACCTGCGCCGCGGCCGTCTTTCCGGCGCCCGGTCCCACGCATTCACGACACCGGGGACGCGTGCTCGGAACTCTGGTGGTGCTCGCCCTGTGCATCGCCTCGCTGGAGGCGAACGCGGTGCGCCTCGGGTTCCGCAGCTCGGATGCGGCGGTGCGCCTCGCGCTCGGCGGACGGACCGAGACCGAGCACGCGGACATCCTCTTTCCGCGCGAGAAGTCCGCCGAGGAGGTGGAGCGCCTCCGCCGCGACGTCGAGTTCCGCCTGGCAGGGCTCGGCCGCTTCTTCGGCGCGCCACCGCCCCCGATGCGGGTGGTGGTGTTCCGTTCGCCGGAGGAGAAGCAGCGCTGGGTCGGCGCGGGCGGCACGCAGTTCGCGAAGCCCTGGCTCGGCAGCGTGTACCTCAACGACGCGCCCTTCCCCCACCCCACCCTCGGGCACGAGCTGGCGCACGTCGCCGCCGGTGCCTTCGGCAGCGGGCCGTTCCGCGTCACCTCACGGTGGGGCGTGCCGCTGATGGGCGTGGTGGAGGGCGTCGCGGTGGCGGCGGACGACCCGCACGGCGAGCTCACCCTTCACGCCTGGGCCGCGGGGATGCGCCGGCAAGGGCTGATGCCCGACGTGCGCGGCATCGTCGGCGCCACCGGCTTCTGGACCGCCGCTCCGGCTCGCGCCTACACCGCGGCCGGAAGCTTTCTCCGCTTCCTCCGCGACACCCAGGGGACCGAGCGGCTCCAGCGGCTGCTCGCACACGGCGACTTCGCCGGCGTCTACGGCCGGCCTCTCGACACCCTGGTGTCCGAGTGGGAACGGATGCTGGACGGGCTTCCGCTCGACGAGAGCGCGGTCAATCGCGCCTTCGCGCGCTTCCGCCAGCCGAGCCTCTTCCGCCGGAGCTGCGCGCGCGAGGTGGCGGCGCTCGCGGCCGAGGCGAAGGGCCTGACCACGACCAACCCCTCGCGCGCGCTGCAGCTGCTCCGGTCCTGCGCCCGGCTCCAGCCCACCGAGCCGGACTTCCTCCTCGGCGAGGTTGCATTGCTCCGGACGCTGAACCGCCCGTCGGAGGCGGCGGAGGTCCTCGAGCACGCCGACGGGCTGGTCGCCGGCCGGCCGGCGCTCGAGGCGCAGGTGGCGCTCGCCCGGGCCGACCTCGCCTGGGACGCCGGCGATCTGCAGGCCGCCGGCGCCGCACTCCAGCAGGCGGCCTCGCTCCGACCGGGGCGCGACCTCGAGCGCGAGGCGGAGGTGAAGCGCGTGGCGCTCGGCGACGCGCGACTCCGTCCGATGTTGCACGCCTTCTTCGACGCGAGCAGCGACGAGCTCCGGCTGTGGGTGCTGGAGCGCGCGCGCGAGAGCGCCCCGGAGGACGGCGTGGTCAACTACCTCCTCGGGCGGCGGCTGCTCGCGGTCGGGATCCCCGCCGAGGCGGCGGACGCGCTGGGCCGGGCCCTGTCGACCACGCTCCCCGAGCAGGTCAACCGCGAGGCCTGGCGCCTGCTCGTGTCCGCGCACTACCGGGCCGGCGACTGCGCCGCCGTCCGCTCCGACCTCGGACGCATGCCGGATCTGTCCGAGCCGCTGCGGGCGGAGGTGACAGAATGGCAGGCGCGCTGCACCTTCGAGGAGCAGACGTTCAACGGTCCCCTGGTGCCCCGCGGACCTTTCCGCTAAGCCGCACCGCCGCGATGCGCTTCGAAAAGCGGCAATTCCTGGAAGGGACGGTCGAGGAGGTGGAGCGGGCGATGCTCGACCCGCGCTACCTGGACTACCTCTTGCAACACCACGGGGTCCTCCTGGAGGTCCAGGCACTGGAGCGCAAAGAGGAAGGTCCCCTGGTGCGTCGCCGGGTCCGCTACCGGCCACGCCCGGTCATTGCCTCCGTGGGGCCCAAGCAGGTGCCCCCGGAGTGGTTCGCGTTCATCGAGCAGTCCACCTACGATCGCAATCGCAAGGAGATGACCTTCAGCAACGTCCCCACCAGCCACTCCATCTCCCGGATGCTGGTGAACACCGGGACGCTGCGGCTCCGCCCCTCGGGGACGCGGACCGAGCGCACGCTCGAGGGCGAGATCAAGCTGCAACTGCCGTTCCTGCTCAAGCCGCTGGCGATGATCGGCGAGCGGATGATCCAGGCCGAGGGCCTGAAGATCCTCGACGCGGAGGCCCCGGTGCTGAGCCGGTACGTCGCCGAGCTCCGGGCGGGACGGGCGTGAGGCGCTTCTTCCTCGCGGTGTCTCTCCTGGCGGCGGTGGGGTGCGGCCCGCACCGCATCCCCGGAACCGACCTCGAGGACACCGGGGACACCCGGGCGATCATCGACACCATCTCCAAGTACAACTTCGCGCTCGAGGCGCGCGACGCCAACGCCATCATCGCCCTGGTGGACCCGGACTTCCGTGACAACGCCGGGACCCTCACCCCCGAGGACGACATCGACATCCAGCGGCTCCGCACCGTGCTCCCGCAGCGCCTGGCGAAGCTCCGGGACGTCGCGGTGCGCATCGAGATCAAGGCCATCGACGTCAAGGGAGACCAGGCGCAGGCGGTCTACACCTGGGTCTCGCAGTTCAAGCTCGGCAGCAGGTCCATGACCGAGTCGGACATCAAGCGCATGGAGCTCAGGCGCAGGGCGGACGGCTGGAAGATCGTCAGCGGGATCTGACGCCCGGGTCCTCGCCTCAGTGAACCGGCTCGACGTGCGCGCGCACCACGCGCCACGTTCCCTGCTCGTCGGCGAAGGTCGCCTGGATCGCCCGCTGACCGAGGTCCATCCCGCCGGCGGTCTTGCCCAGGAGGAGGCGACCGGTGAAGAGCACCTCGCCCGGCCCGGTGGACTCTGCGCGCGACTCCACCATCCGCGCCTCCACCATGCCTCCTCGGAGCAGCTCACCGAGGAGATAGGAGCGCAGCTCGTTCTTGCCGCCGAGCTCGGGAGACTGGAAGCGCTCCGAGACGTGGTCCAGCACGCCCGCCGGGTCGTGCTCCCTCGCGGCGCGGGTCATGGCCTCCACCGCCGCCCGGACCTGCGCCTCGGGAGACGCCGGCGCCGGCCGGAGCATCCACACCGCCGCGCCCACGGCGACGAGCCCGGCCAGCACCAGCGCGATGGTCGACACCCGCATGCAAGCTCCTCGACCCGGGACCCCGGGGCGGGGCAATCTCCCACCCCCGAACCATGCCCGCCACCTCCAGGACTGCCCGTCAGGTCGCCAAGAAGCGCAAGTCGCCCCGCCGCAAGAAGGCGACACCTGCGCAGCGCGGCCTCTCCCCCACCGAGACCGGGGAGAAGCTCCCCGACGAGGCCCGCGCGCTCGCCGCCGAGGTGGAGGCGGACGGCGGCCGGGTGCTCGCCACCTACCGCGAGCCGCTCGGCGGCCACGCGGTGCTCTTCGCCGCGCTCCCGGTGGACAAGGTCCAGCCCACGCCGTACCAGCGCGATCTCTCCGAGCCACACGTGAAGCGACTCGTGTCGGCGATGGAGCGGGTGGACCGCTTCCTCGATCCGCTGATCGCCGTGCGGCACGAGGGCAGCTACTGGACGCCCAACGGCAACCACCGCCTCGCCGCCACCCGCGCGCTCGGGTCGAAGACGGTGCTCGCGCTGCTCCTCCCCGAGGCCGAGGTCGCCTTCCAGATCCTCGCCCTCAACACCGAGAAGGCGCACAACCTGAAGGAGCGCTCGCTCGAGGTCATCCGGATGCTGCGGGGGCTGGTCGAGACCCGCGAGGGGACCGAGCTCGACGTGGCGCCGCTGCTCGAGGAGCCGGCGTTCGCCACCCTCGGCGCGGCGTACGAGAAGCGGCCCAGGCTCTCCGGCGGCGCGTACCACTCCATCGTCAAGCGCATCGACGGCTTCCTCGACGAGCCGCTGGCCGAGGCGCTCGGCATCCGCGAGGAGCGGGCGGACACGCTGCTGAAGCTGGACGACGCGGTCACCGGCGCGGTCGAGCGCCTGAAGTCCCGTGGGATGACCAGCCCGTACCTGAGGGCCTTCGTGGTGGCGCGGATCAACTACCTGCGCTTCGTGAAGATCAAGCCGGGCGCCGCGCCGCTGGAGTTCGACGCGACGGTGGAGAAGCTCACCCGCGCCGCGGAGAAGTTCAACGCGGAGAAGGTGAAGGAGTCGGACATCCGGGCGGGCGGGCCGATGGAGGCCGAGCAGGAGTGAGCGCGGCTCAGGGGTTCTGGGCGCAGTTCACCGAGGCGTCCGCGCAGAGCAGCATCGAGGGGCGCGGCGTTCCGCTCTGTCCGGGGATCCCGATGACGAACACCGTGTAGACGCCGGTGTCGGACAGGTTGTTGAAGGTGCCCTGCGCCCAGACCGGCCCCGAGCCGGTGTCGCGGGAGGCCAGGGGGGCGGTGACGGTCGGCGAGCCCGGCGTGATGTTGCCGACCTGCTGGTAATCCGAGAGTCCTCCGAACGCGAGATTGGTGGCGAAGGGCGTGAAGATCGACTGGCTGCTGACGATCCCGACGTCCTGCGGGTTGGACCCGAGGGCGACGTTCATCGCGCGGAGCATCACGCTGCCGGCGCCGGACGGCGCGGTCCGGTCCCCGATGACCGTGACCGACAGCGACGGATTGCCGGTGCCGGTGAAGCGGCCGGCGAGCACCAGCGTCTGAGGCGAATCCGCAGAGATCGGCGTGCTCACGTCCCCCAGCCCGTTCAGCGAGCTCGAGCAGCTGGTCGAGCCAGCCGCGACGAGACGGACCGAGTAGGTGCCGGCGTCGAAGCTCGAGCGCGTCGAGAGCTGCGGGTAGGAGAGCCCTCCGCCGCCGACCAGCGGAGTCCCGAACGCAGCGGCGCTGTCCGGCTTGATGCAGACGTCGAGCGGGACGCCGTCGGGGATCAGGTTCGCGACCCGCACCTGGCCCGGGCCCGGAGTCGAGGAGTCACAGGCGAGCGCCAGCACGACGGCGAGGAAGAACGGGACAGGGACGAGGCGCGACATCGGTGGGTGCTCCGGTGAGGACGTGGCGGCTGCACACTCTCGCAGGGCTTCCGGGGCCCGGGAAAGAAAACGCCGTGGAGCGGTTCGCAGGAAATATGTCGGAATATGAAGGGCCCGGACGAGTTCAAGACACCTCGCGCCGCAAGCCGCCCGGCGAGCGAGCCGCCGTCGCGTCCCTGGTCCGCGGTACACTCCGACTCTCGCGATGTCTCCCACCGTCCTCGTCGTCGACGACGACCGCGCCAACCTCGACTCCGTCGCGCGCATCCTCCAGCACGAGGGCTGGAGCGCCCTGGCCGCCTCGGACGGTCCCGCGGCGGTGGAGCTTCTGCGCCGCCCCGAGGTGGCAGTCCTCCTCACCGACCTGATGATGCCGGGGATGGACGGCCAGGAGCTGCTCGCCACCGCGCGTGCGCTCCGCCCCGAGGTCGAGGTGGTGCTCATGACAGCCTACGGCACCGTCGAGGCCGCGGTCAGCGCGATGAAGGACGGGGCGTACGACTTCCTGACCAAGCCGCTGAAGCGGCAGCTGCTGGTGAAGACGGTGGAGAAGGCACTGGAGCGCCACGCGCTGCGGGCCGAGAACCAGGAGCTCAAGGCACGCCTCGCCGACCTGGGCGCGCAGCGGAGCCTGGTGGGACAGTCGCCCGCGTTTCGCTCCTTCCTCGACACGCTCAAGCAGGCCGCGCCCTCGACGGCGACGGTGCTCCTCCTCGGCGAGTCCGGGACCGGAAAGGAGCTCGCGGCACGCGCGCTGCACGAGCTCTCCGGGCGCGGCGGCGGCCCGTTCGTCGCGGTGAACTGTGGCGCCTTCCCCGAGACCCTGCTCGAGGCGGAGCTCTTCGGCGTCGAGAAGGGCGCCTTCACCGGCGCCACCGCGCGCAAGCCCGGGCGGTTCGAGCGCGCGAACGGCGGCACGCTCTTCCTCGACGAGGTGGGCGAGATGCCAGTCGGCGCCCAGGTGAAGCTGCTCCGCGCGCTGCAGGAAGGCGAGATCGAGCGTCTCGGCGGGACCCAGACGGTGAAGGTGGACGTGCGGCTCGTGGCCGCCACGTCCAAGGACCTCGGGCGCGAGGTGGCCGAGGGCCGCTTCCGCGAGGACCTCTACTACCGGCTGAACGTGGTGGAGATTCGCCTGCCCCCGCTGTCCTGGCGGCGAGAGGACATCCCGCTGCTGGCCGATCACTTCCTCCGCCGATTCGCGGCGAAGAACGGAAAGTCGGTCCGTGGCTTCACCCCCGAGGCGCTCGCAGCGCTCGAGGACTACGCCTGGCCCGGGAACGTGCGCGAGCTGGAGCACGCCGTGGAGCGCGCGGTGGTGCTCGCCCGCGGCGACGTGCTCGACGTCGGGGATCTGCCGGAGACGGTGCGCAAGGGTCCGCGCGGAGCCGCGGGCCACGTGGTCATCCCCATCGGGACGCCGCTGGAGGAGGTGGAGCGCAGGGTGCTCCACGAGACGCTCCGCCACACCGGCGGCGACAAGAGCATGGCCGCCCGGCTCCTGGGCATCGCCACACGGACCATCTACCGGAAGCTCGAGCGCGACGTGACTCGTCGCGACGAGGACGAGCCCGGCGAAACCTGAGCCTGGACCGCGCTCCCGCGCGGCTCCACGGGAGTCCCTGGAATGCGGGATCCGAGGGCGCGGCGCCGCTGACGTTCCGCCCCGCGCACGGGCCCCCGGAGTGACATTTTGTCGCAGCCGCCGGCGACTGTCCGGGCGGCGGCGCGTGGGCCGGGAATCTTGCGGGCAACCCCGCTGTCCTGGGGCCTTTCTCCGCTGGCACCGGGCTTGCTGTACCCCCATGGCCCCGCCGCGGGGCCCCTCGCATGGAACTCGTGATCCGGAAGTACTTCTGGGCGGTCAACCTGTGCTTCGTGGCACTGGCGGCCCTGCTCGCGGCGAAGACGGTCAACCTCTTCTTCGAGGCGGCCATCGCCCCCGCGCCCTCGGCCCCGACGGGGCGGGGAACAACCCGCGTCGCCCAGCCCGAGGCGCCGGCCGCGCTGGACCTGCCGAAGCTCGCCCAGCTGACCGGGCTTCCGCTGCCGGTGCCCGAGAGCGACGTGGAGGAGCAGCGGCCGGACATGAGCTCCGAGCCGGTGCGCACCTCGCTGCGGGTCAAGCTGCTCGGGACGCTGGTGAGCACGCTGCCCAACTGGTCCATCGGTTCCATCCTCGACCTCAACAACCAGAAGTCCTCCACCGTCATGGTCGGCGACCGGGTGCAGAACGCCGAGGTGCTGAGCGTCGAGCGGGACCGGGTCATCATCGCCAACAACGGCCGGCGGGAGTACATCGGCGCCGAGGGCGGAGACGGCGCACCGCAGCCCCCGCCCATCGCCACCACCCGTCCGGTCAGCGAGCCGGGGAACCAGTACGGGGCCGGCATCAAGGCGCTCGACGACAACAACTACGAGGTCCCCCGCAACGAGGTCGACAAGGCGCTGGCGAACCTGAACGACCTGGCGATGCAGGCCCGCATCGTGCCGGCCTTCAAGGACGGCCAGGCCGAGGGCTTCAAGCTCTTCTCCATCCGGCCGGATTCGCTCTACTCGAAGATCGGCATCGTCAACGGGGACGTCATCAAGCGCATCAACGGCTTCGAGATGAACAGCCCCGAGAAGGCCCTCGAGGTCTACACCAAGCTCAAGGACGCCAACCGCATCGACATCGAGGTCGATCGGAACGGCCAAACGCTCCGCAAGACGTACAACGTCCGCTGACCCATGACCGCTCTCCTGCCCTGCCTCGCGCTCGCCGTCATCACCCAGACGGGCGCGCCGGCGCCGCCGCAGCCGCTTCCCGGAGTCCCCCCCCGCCCGTTCCGAAGCCCGAACCAGACGACGCCCGCCGCGCGGCCCAGCACGCCCACCCAGGCGGCCACGCCTCCGGGACCGGGCCCGGTGCTGGCGCCCGGACGGCAGACGTCACCGTCGATGCCGCCGGCCGGTGAGGGAACCACCGCCGCGACCACGCCCAGCTGTTCCGAGGTGCGGAAGAAGGCCCGGTTCAACGTCTACTTCGACAAGGTGGACATCGAGAAGCTGGTCCAGACGGTGTCCGACGCCACCTGCCGGACCTTCATCCTCGGCGACAACGTCCGGGGGAAGATCTCGATCATCGGCCCGGACAACGGGAAGGTGGACGTGAGCGCGGACGAGTTCTACGCCGCGTTCCTCGCCGCGCTGGACGCGAACCAGCTGGCGGTGGTGCCCCAGGGTCGCTTCTCCAAGATCGTGGAGAAGGCCAAGGCCAAGCAGAACAGCATCCCGGTGGTGGGCCCGGACGAGCCCTACACCACCAACGAGCAGATGCTCACCCGTCTGTTCAAGGTCCGCTACGCGGACCTCGAGCCGCTGCGGGGCGTGGTCCAGCAGCTGGTGAGCCAGAACGGCGACACCATCCCCTTCCAGCCGGACACGCTGATCGTCAACGACATCGGGTCGAACATGCACCGGCTGGAGCGGATCATCGAGCAGCTGGACAGCCGCTCCAGCTCCGACGAGATGCGGGTCATCCAGGTCCGCTACGCCAACGCCAACGACCTGGCCACCACCATCCAGAAGCTGTTCGACGCCAAGGCCAACCGGCCCGGCGCGCGACCTGGGCTCACCGTCACCCCCCAGCCGGCTCCGACCCCGCCGGGCGCGCCGCCGCACGCCGCGGGGCCACCCCTCGTGGCAGGCGCGACGTCCGGTGGACCGGCGACCGTGACCACCCTCATCGCCGACGAGCGGACGAACAAGCTGGTGGTGGTGGCGACCCCGGCGGCGAACGAGCGGATCGACTCGCTGCTCAAGGAGATCGACGTCCCGATCAGCGGTGAGGGGCGGATCAACGTCTACTCGCTCCAGAACGCCAACGCCGAGGACATCGCGGCGACGCTGCAGGCGCTGGCCCAGGGCTCCGCGAACCGGCCGCGCGGCCCCGGAGGCGGCGGCCCGCAGCCCAACATCCCCGGCCAGGCGCCGCCGCCGGGCCGGACGGGAGGAGGAGTTCCCGGCGTCAACGCCGCCGAGCTGTTCCAGGGCGAGGTGAAGATCTCCCCGGACAAGGCGACGAACTCCCTGGTGGTGGTCGCGAGCCAGGGCGACTTCAAGAACCTGGTCCGGGTCATCGAGAAGCTCGACATCCAGCGGCGGCAGGTCTTCATCGAGGCGGTGATCATGGAGGTGGACCTCGACCGCCAGACCCAGTTCGGCGTCAGCCTCCATCAGGGCTACACGGTGAACACCAACCAGGGGCAGGCGGTGGGCATCGTGGGCACGAAGTACACGACGAGCGGCGTGCCGCCGTCGTTCTCGCTCACCAATCTCGCCTCCTACGGCGGCTTCCTCGCCGGGTTGCAGGGGCCGACCATCCCCGCGTTCAGCCAGCTGGGGCTCAACATCCCGGCCTTCGGCGTGGTGCTGCACGCGCTGCAGCAGAGCTCGGACGTGAACGTGCTCAGCACGCCACACCTCCTCACCAGCGACAACGAGGAGGCGGAGATCACCGTGGGCCAGAACGTTCCCTTCCAGGCAGGGTTCGCTCCCCAGCTGCCCACCGGGACCGGGACGACGCTGCCCACCGGCTCGCTGGCGAGCGCCGGCTCGCTGCTCGGAGGGCTCGGCTCGTACTACGCGCCGATCAACCGGCAGAACGTGGAGCTGAAGCTCAACATCAAGCCGCAGATCAACGCGAGCGACTACATCCGGATGGTCATCAACGAGAGCACCGAGGAGATCGCCTCCACCGACCCGGTGCTCGGCCCCACCACCAGCAAGCGCACCGCGAAGACCACGGTGGTGGCCAAGGACCAGGAGACGGTCGTCATCGGCGGCATCATGCAGGAGCGGACCATCGAGTCCGTGGGCAAGGTGCCGATCCTCGGAGACATCCCGCTGCTGGGCTACCTCTTCCGCGAGACCAGCCGCCACAAGATCAAGACGAACCTCCTGCTGTTCCTGACCCCGTACATCATCCGGGACGCCTCGGACTTCCGCCGCATCTTCGAGAAGAAGATGGCCGAGCGGCAGCGGTTCGTGGAGGAGTTCTACGGGCAGGTGCCGGGGTACGACGTGCCGATCGACTTCGGCCGCAAGCCGGGCCCGCTGGCGAAGATGAACCAGATCGTCCTGCGGGAGGAGATGAAGATCGAGAACGGTGGCCCGGGCCTGCCCGGCGAGCAGGTCTTCCGTCCCGGTCAGCTCGGGCCGGGCGCACCACGCCAGGCCCGGCCCTCGGGAGAAGCGACGCCGCCCGCGGACATCGGTCGGGATCTCCTCGAGTCCGGCCAGCAGGCGCCGGCTCCCACGCCGACCGGGCCGCTCGGGCCCGGGGTGACGGTGATGCCCACCCCGCAGGCCGCGCCGGGCGCTCAGGCTCCCGCCGCGGGTCAGGCCCCGCCGCCTTCCGGCTCCGAGCAGCAAGCTCCCCCGCCGGCTCAGACCTCGCCTGCGCCGGCCCCGCAGACCCCGCCTCCGCCGCCGTCTGACGAGCGGATCGAGGTCCAGCCGCGTTAACGGTTCCCCATGCGTGAACCCGCCGAGCTCCGTTCTTCACCTCCCAGCGCACAGGCCTCGATGGTCGGGCGCCCGCTCGGGGAGATCCTCCGCGCCGTCGCCGGATTGAGCGAGGCCGCGCTGGAGGAGGCCCTCCGCGCGCAGACCGACGAGGACGGGCGACTGGGCGAGGTGCTCGTCGCGCGGAAGGCGGTCTCGGCGGAGGACGTGGCGAAGGCGCTCGCTCTCCAGCTGGACCTGCCGTACCACCCGCAGGTGGCGCTGGACTCGCTGGACGCCGAGCTGGTGGGCCAGGTACCGATCAACTTCGCGAAGCAGGCGCTGATCCTCCCCCTGCGGCTGGACGGGGAGTCGGTCGCGCTGCTGGTGGCCGACCCGCTGGACACCACGGTGCTGGACCACGCGCGGATGCTGCTCCAGCGGAACGTGTCGCCGCACGTCGCCACCGCCGCGGTGATCGTCGACGCGATCAACGGGATCTACGACCGCGCGGTGAACGAGGCCGAGCAGCTGGTGGGCGAGATGGAGGCCCAGGACCTCCAGAGCCTGGCCCACGAGCTGGAGGAGCCCCAGGACCTCCTCGACGTCGACGACGAGGCGCCCATCATCCGGCTGGTGAACTCGCTGCTCTTCCGCGCGGCGAAGGAGCGGGCGAGCGACATCCACATCGAGCCGATGGAGCGCGAGCTGCTGGTGCGCTTCCGGATCGACGGCGTCCTTCAAGAGATCATCAAGCCGCCGAAGCGGTACCAGAACAGCATCGTCAGCCGCGTGAAGGTGATGGGGCAGCTGAACATCGCCGAGAAGCGGCTTCCCCAGGACGGCCGCATCCGCATCAAGCTCGCCGGCCGGGACATCGACATCCGTCTGTCCACCATCCCCTGCACGTTCGGGGAGCGCATCGTGATGCGTCTCCTCGACAAGAACACCACCCTCCTGGACCTCACGGACATCGGGATGGGCGTGGACACGATGCGCGGGATGGATCAGGTGATCCGCCGCTCGCACGGCATCATCCTGGTCACCGGGCCCACCGGCTCCGGAAAGACGACCACCCTCTACGCCGCGCTGAGCCGGATCAACACCCCGGATCTCAACATCCTCACCGTCGAGGACCCGGTCGAGTACCAGCTCCGCGGCATCTCCCAGATGGCGATCAACCCGAAGATCGGGCTGAGCTTCGCCGCCGGCCTCCGCAGCTTCCTCCGGCAGGATCCGGACGTCATCATGGTGGGCGAGATCCGCGACCGGGAGACGGCGGAGATCGCCATCCAGGCCTCCCTCACCGGCCACCTGGTCTTCTCTACCGTCCACACCAACGACGCGGCCAGCGCCATCACCCGTCTGGTGGACATGGGAGTCGAGCCGTTCCTCGTCGCCTCCTCGCTGATGGCGGTGATGGCCCAGCGCCTCGTCCGCCGCGTGTGCCCGC